>ERZ795058.130-NODE-130-length-118202-cov-50.993787_pt1 | contig 118202 bp, 98 predicted proteins | sample MGYA00375142_ERZ795058 | MGnify/ENA primary metagenome ERZ795058 (study PRJEB30187, sample SAMN05720210) | activated sludge metagenome | isolation source: anaerobic digester from wastewater treatment plant | place: Japan | collected 2015-04-20 ... | reverse complement strand
TACTATACGGTGACAACCGAGACGACCCCTGACGGAAAAGAAGCCCAAGCCCTGCATCGAACGGACGCAGGCGCATTTGTTTATTTCGATATTGGCGTATCATCTTCTGAACTGGATCGAGCAACAATTGAAAGAAGCGGGAGACCATCGACGATGGTCGACGATCCGCAAGACGCTCTCTACCCATCAACGGTGTACGGTGGTCTTTCGGGACGAAGGGGATAAGGTGTACCATTTGAGGGTATCGGGTAAACCGGAATCTCTTCACGAGGATATCTACAAGAAGCTCGGTGTTCCGATGCTTAAGAACAGGCAACTGACTTACGTGGCTCGTCGATTGTAGTGGCCAACTTTTTTGAGAAAGTGGCTTTTATCGCCGTTTGTAGCACTTTTAGTCGAAAGTTGGGTTCTGAACTGCTCGAGATTTTATATTCGGGAGAAACAAGAAGAAGAGCCGATTGCTGTCGCAACCGGCTCTTGGCGCAAAGAAAGGCTTTTCGAATAGGGCCCTATTTTTTGACCATTCTCTGGGAAGAATCGTAGTCTTGCACAGTCCCCAAGTATTGGAAGTAGAGCATCAGCGCGTCGGCTAAAACGAAACCGGTGTCATACCCGTTCGCCTTATTGTCTTTCAGCACGGTGTACCCGTCTCCGCCTCCGGCCATATAGTCGTTCGTCGCCACTTTGTAAACCCTGTCCATTTCCAGAGGTTTCCCTTGAATCAGAACGTTTTTCACTTGACCGTTTTCGACGGTGAAGGTGATGCCCCCGAACTGCGGGAAGGCGCCCTGACCCGCGGGAACGCCCGACGCGAACTGTAGAAGTCTCATCACTTCGGAACCCGTGAGGTTGACCACGTAGATCATATTCCCGAACGGCAGAACGGTGAGAACGTCGCGGTAGGTGATGTCGCCGGCTTTTATCGAAGCGCGGATACCGCCACCGTTTGTGATCGCGAAATCGGCCATGCTCTTCCAGACCATTGCGTCGCCCAACAGGTTCGCGAGGTTGGTGGCTTTCGCGCGCGCGTTACTGCGTTCGCCATCCAGCATGATCGCAGTTTTCCCGATGACCTCGTTCAGTTTTTCTCCGCCCAGATTGTAGAAATACTCCATAGCGGCCAGCACTCTTGGGTTCTGCTCAATGTGTTCTACGCCGGCGATGGAATTAACTGGAATGGCTTCCCATTCCCAATCGATAACCTTACCGTCGAGGATCCACAGGTCGAGTCGACCCAGGTACTTGCCCCATTCGCCAGCCTGCACGAGGATGGTATCTCCGTAAACCGGCGCTTCAGTGAACAGCGTATGACTGTGTCCATCAACGATCACATCGATGCCATCAACGGCTTTGGCGAGCATATCGGAGGTGGTGCAGCCGGGGTGGGGTTCGCCGTAACCCAAGTGGGTTAAAGCGACCACGATGTCAGCTTGTGCTCTGAGCTCTGGGACCATTTTCTTGGAGAGCTCGATGGCGTTCATAAACACATAGTCTTCGACGTAAATCGGTTCCAGAATGGTGATCGCTTCGGTGCTCAATCCGTAGATCGCGACTTTCAGATCCTTCAGTTGCTTGATCACATAAGGAGTGAACACGGGTTCGCCAGTTTTCGTTAAAATGTTGGCGCTCAAGGCCGGAAACTTCATCGTCTTAATCTGTTTGGCCAGAACGGTGCCGTCTTTGTCGAATTCGTGATTCCCAAGAACCATCGCATCGAATGGAACCATGTTCATCCCGACGACATCGGAGATCGCGTCCAGCTGGTCGGATTCGGGGACACCGGTATTGATGTCACCTGCGTGGAGCACTAACACGGAACCGCCTTTGGCTTCCACTTCGGCTTTGATTTGATCGACGAGTGTAGCGATCGCGGCAAAACCGCCGACATTCTTGAGATCTCCCAAGGTATACGACCAAGCGTGACCGTGAGTGTCATTGACGTGGAGAATGGTCAAAAGTTGGGGCGCGGCCCAAAGGGCGCTCACCAGCGCCATAAGGCACACGAGTAACATTACAGAGTGTTTTCTCATCTTTTTCCCTCCTATTCGTTGAGTTTCTTTAAGGATTATAGCACAGATTTCTACAATTCTGGGAAAGGGTCTTTGTAAAAACCCCCCCTTGCGGGGGGGTGGTTTTTTAGTAGTCGTAGTCGGGGGCGGGGGGCACAGGAGGTGTCTTGGGTTCGGGTTTGTCGACGATCAAGACCTCCGTGGTAAGTAACAAGGACACGATGGAGGTGGCGTTTTGGAGGGCGCTACGTGTCACTTTCGTCGGGTCGATGATCCCGGCGGCCATCAGATCGGTGTATTCATTCTTCAGCGCATCGTAGCCGAAATCGGGGTTTTTTTGGTTCAAAATCTTGTCGATGATGATCGACCCGTCAACGCCCGCGTTTTCCACGATTTGGCGGGTGGGGGCTTCGAGGGCTTTAGCCACGATCATCGCCCCGATTTTTTCTTCCGGGATGGTTAAGGTGCCGATCAGGTCCATCACGGCCTTCTTCGCGTGCAGCAAGGTCACGCCGCCTCCGGTGACAACGCCTTCCTCTACGGCTGCTCGAGTCGCGCTGAGGGCGTCTTCTATCCGGTGTTTCTTCTCCTTCAGCTCTGTCTCAGTGGCCGCGCCGACTTTGATGACGCCCACGCCGCCGCTGAGTTTGGACATTCTCTCCTGCAAGTTCTCTTTATCGTACTCGGAGGTCGTCTCGGCGATTTGTTTTTTTATCTGGATAATCCGGGCTTGTATATCGGCTTTCTGACCTTTCCCGTCGATAATGATGGTGTCGTCCTTCTTGACGCGGATCATCCCGGCTTCTCCGAGGTCGCCGAGGGTCACGTTCTCGAGTGTCAAGCCGATCTCTTCGCTGATCATGGTACCGCCGGTCAAGATCGCGATATCCTGCAGCATCGCTTTTCGTCTGTCACCGAATCCGGGCGCCTTCACCGCGGTTGAAACCAACGTCCCTTTAAGTTTGTTCAGTACGAGAGTGGTCAGCGCTTCCCCTTCGACGTCTTCGGCGATGATTAAGAGAGGTTTTCCGCTCTGCGCGATCTTTTCCAGGACCGGGATGAGCGGCTGGACAGCCGAAATCTTTTTATCGGTAATGAGGATGTAAGGCTCTTTGAGTTCGACTTCCATTTTCTCCATATTGGTGCAGAAGTAGGGAGAGATATACCCGCGGTCGAATTTCATCCCTTCGGCGAAATCCACGAAAGTTTCCATCGTTTTGGAGTCCTCAACGGTGATGACCCCATCTTCTCCCACTTTATCCATCGCGTTGGCGATGAGCTTTCCAGTTTCCGGATCGTTGTTCGCGCTGATAGAAGCGACGTTTTCAATATCCGCTTTGGTTTTCAGTTTTTTACTCGCTTTCTTGATATGGGCAACTGCAGCGTCGCTGGCCATTTGAATCCCTTTCTTCATCACAATCGGGTTCGTTCCGGCCGCGATGTTCTTGAGCCCTTCCTTCGCCATCGCTTGGGCGAGGACGGTGGCGGTCGTAGTGCCGTCGCCTGCGATGTCATTGGTTTTGGAGGCGACTTCTTTCAAGAGCTGAGCGCCGAGGTTTTCGAACTTGTCTTCGAGGTCTATCTCTTTAGCGATGGAAACACCGTCGTTGGTGATCGTGGGGCTTCCCCAGCTTTTCTCCAAGACCACATTCCGGCCTCTCGGTCCCAGGGTTATCTTCACGGCATCGGCCAAGACGTTCATCCCTTTTTCCAGGGCTCTTCTCGCCTCTTCGTCAAATTTCAACAGTTTCGACATCTCTATCTCTCCCCCACTACCGAACGATGATGGCTAGAATGTCTTTGGCGTCGATGAGGATGTACTCTTCGTTGTCCATCTTGAGTTCAGTCCCGGAGTACTTGGAAAAGATAACCTGATCGCCAATGCTCAACGTTTCTTCCTCAAGTTTTCCCAACGCGATGACTTCGGCTTTAATCGGCTTCTCTTTGCTGGTATCGGGAAGCACGATTCCTCCGACGGTTCTGGTTTCTTCTTTCAAAGGCTTAATAAGGACTCTGTCGCCTAATGGTTTGATCATCATGAAAAAAACACCTCCTAAAAATTAGCACTCTTATAGTTTGATTGCTAACGTATTCTACAAAAAACGCTTCGGATTATCAACCGCTTGAATTGGCGATATTATCCGATAATATAGATATATTATAGATTGTATGGATAATACTCGATATTCCTCCATTTTACGCGAATATGCACTATCTCTCTTCATATCGTACTATTCTGCTGGGAACGCCTGGAAACACCTCACTTCAGTTCGGCACGTCTATTGGGAACGCCTGGGAACGCCAACTTTTATGTTGGCAGGTCTTAAAAGCTAAAGACAGGAAAGAGCGCCTCGCTGGATTTCGTTAGTATCGCGGGGTCCCCTTGGTTACCCCGCGATGAACCTAGTGCCTCCCGCACCCAGCCAGCGTACTTGCTTTCCCCCCTGTGACATTTCCGGCTTACCTGGATGTACTAAAAGTTGGTCTTCCCAGGTCGCGCCTCGACTTTATCCCCTCATTGGTGTTGACATCAACTGTACTATATGATATAATACAGATAAGAGAGGTGAGAGGATTGTGGATGCCTATCGATATCCGGTCCCCTATGCCGGCCTATCAGCAGATTAAGATTAGCGTCAAAGAGGCCATCGTTACCGGCCGATTGAAAGAAAACGATACCTTGCCATCGATCCGCGAGATGGCTCAAGAGATGAAGATCAATCCCAACACCGTGGTTCGCGCCTATCGCGACCTGGAACAAGAGGGCATCATCTTTCCAAAGCAGGGCATTGGGAACTTGGTCATCGCGTCTGCCGATACCGTGCGACAGTCCTTGATCGAAGAAATGGCCGCTGAGCTTTTTATGACAATGGCGAAGTTAAAAAAGACCGGGATACTCTTTCAGGAGTTTGCGAAGGTGGTGGAAAAGGTATGGGAATCCATTTAGAAAAAGGACTTCTGTTCGATCGTGTGAAAAAGACTTATAGAAACGGCGTAAAAGCCGTAGACGGGCTAACCCTCAACATCCCGAAAGGATGCGTGCACGCCTTTCTCGGACCCAATGGCGCCGGAAAAACCACATCGTTGAAAGCGGCTTTGGGGTTCATATCCTATGGAGGCACGGTGAGTTGGGACGGGAAACCGGTAGAAGCGATGCGCCATGACATCGTTTTCGTACCGGAAGAGAAGCGATTTTACGAACACTGGACCCTCGTCGAAACGCTTCGAATTTGTTCTAAACTGGACAAGCGTTTCAGCTTACAGAGAGCGCGAGAGTATTTCGACTTCTTCGAACTACCGATGAAAAAGAGGATCCGTGGCTTCTCTTTAGGTATGAAAACCTCGCTCTATCTCAGTTTGGCGTTCAGCACAGAAGCCGGGTTCCTCATACTAGACGAGCCGACGTCTGGGTTGGATCCGATCAAAAGAGACGATGTGTTAGAGATTATCCGTCGACAGGTTATCGACGGCAAGACCGTTTTGTACACCTCTCATATCATCCCTGAAGTGGAGAGGATCGCCGACACCTTTTCGATCCTCCAACACGGAACTTTGGTATACAACGGCACGTTGGACGAATTAAAAGAACGATTCCGAGTCTTTACCTTCTCGATGGAGGAGTGGGGACGCGAGGAAGCGCCGAAAGGGGTAATCGTGACGGAACAGCGAGACCAGGTGACGGTCTTGACAGACAATGAACAGGCCATCTCCGCTTGGAATAAGAAGAAGGAGTGCTTCAGTGAAATCCCCACGCTAGACACCTTCTTCCAACTGACGATAAGGGGGAAGAGATATGTATAGCAAGGAGATTCTGGATATACGATGGCGGCTCCTGGTATTCTTCATCCTCTTTGGCATCCTGCTTGTCGGCACCATCGCCCTGCGTCCTTTTGTCGGAGAGCTGCTTGGCATCTCAAGCCGAGAAATCGACGAGCTGCCCGAGTTCGTGAGGAAAATCGTAGGGGATCTTTCCGCCTTGAACCGCTTGGAAACCGATGATGAATACTACCTATACTCCCAATGGCAAGGGAAGAATATGGGACAGTTTCTCCCGATATGCGCGCTCTTGCTCGTCATCCCCCTTTTCTGCCGAGAAGAAGAGAAAAAAACTTTGTACTTTCTCCTTGCGCGCTTCCCACGCCGAAAAATCTTTTGGAGCAAGATCGCAGCATCGTTTTCGGCCATTCTCTCCTTATTGGTTATCTTCGCCCTCGCGGCGCCCGCAATGATGAACTTGGCGGGTTTCTCAGTCGGTTTTCAAAACAGCTTTCTGATACTCGTACAGCAAGTTCTGGCCCTGTGGTTCTTCTTCGGATTCTTCGTTTTTCTATCCGTGGTCTTTCGAGACCAACTCAAACCGATCTTATGGGGGATCCTTTTCGTTTTGGCGCTACCGATGGCCGGTTTGCTTCCTCGGTTTTCCTGGATTAACCCTTACCCCTACCTTTGCGGGGTATCTGTTTTGAATACCGGCGGTATCGATTGGGCCTATTCGTTCGGGATGATGATTATTGGGGCGGCTTTTCTAGGTATCGCCGCTATTCTATTCGAAAAGAAAGAGTTCTAGGAAGGAGAAGAGCATGTTAGAAATACGACACCTCACGAAAGTCTTTGGTAAAAACTTCAAAGCAGTCGACGATCTGTCCCTGTCGGTGAAGAAGGGAGAGGTTTTCGGGTTCCTCGGACCCAATGGCGCCGGAAAGACAACGACGATCAAAATGATCGTCGGTTTGCTCAAACCCAACGAAGGATCGATATCGATCGGGGGAAAGGATATCCAAAAGGATACGATTGCGGCCAAACTGAAAATTGGCTATGTGCCCGACGAACCGGTTATGATGGAAAAGATCAAAGGGATCGAGTATCTCGATTTCATCGCCGATATGTATGGGGTTCCGCTACAGAAACGTCGTGAGCGCGTTGAAAAGCTCACAACTGCTTTTAAACTGCGAAATGCCTTGCGTGACATTGTAGCCGGTTATTCGCACGGAATGAAGCAAAAACTCTCCCTCGTTGCGGCGTTGCTTCACCAGCCGGACCTTTGGATACTGGACGAACCTTTAACGGGTTTGGACCCGGAATCTGCTTTTCTGTTGAAAAAGATGATGCAAAACCATACCGAAAGCGGAAACACCGTCTTTTTCTCCACACATCTTATGGAGATCGCTGAGAAGCTTTGTGATCGAATCGGCATCATTCACCAAGGAAAGCTCCTGTTCACGGGGACAATAGAAGAATTGAAGAAAGAGAAAGGGGAAGCCACGTTGGAACGCGTTTTTCTGGAGGTGACGGGCAGTGAGGCACAGCAGATGGATTTCTCTTACCTTGACGCTTCTGAATGAGCACTACGGAATCAGCCGGAAACGTCAACGCTATCTGGTCGACCGGAAGGACCTGTGGGAACCCTTTCTAATATTCGGAATTGTCGCCGTTTTAATCGTCACCCTCTTTCCGCTGATGAAAACGTTGTTGGACCAAATGATCGCCGTCTATGCCCAGATGGGCGCGCCGGAGATGGTCTACGCCTATTTCTTCATGATCTGCAGCGCCTTTGGGTTCCTTGTCGGCTTGCTCGTGATTCTCAGCGTCTTCTTTTTCTCTAAAGACTTACCCCTGCTGATGTCGCTACCTTTGAAACCGACGGAGATTCTCTCGGCGAAGATCGCGCTGATCGTCATCGACCAAACGTGGATATCTATCGTCGGTTTACTTTTCCCCTACATTTACTTGGGAGCACGCATCGGACTCGGCTGGGAATACTGGATATCCGGTTTCCTGATCCTCCTGTCCGCGCAGATCCTCCCGATCCTATTTGAAACGATCGTCATCTTGCCCTTATCACGTGTCATCCGTTTCGGGAAACACCGCGACTTTCTCCTGTTCAGCGTTAGCGTGTTGTTCGTAGTGGCGATTCTACTAATCAATGTGGCGATAACGAATACCGGGGTGTCCGGTGAATTAACGGAAGAGACATTTAGAGAATTTTTAGAAAACCCGCAAAACATCATTTTAAAAGGGCTCTCTATCTATCCGCCCGCGATCTGGGCCTATCGGGCGGTGAGCGCAAAAGGAATGGTCAGTTTAGGTTGGCTTGCCTGCTTTCTATCGGTCACGGCGGGTGGTTTTCTACTGACCCTGTTTTTAGCTAACCGTTTCTACCTCGCCTCTTATCTGGAGTTGCAAGACAGGCACACCCGAAAAAGCCTCCTAACCCGCGCAGAGCTGGACCATTCGATCCGACGCGAGAGGTCGCCTGTACGCGCGCTTTTCATCCGTGAATGGCGATATTTTTTGCGGATTCCGGCTTTCGCGTTCAACGGCATCGGGAATGTGTTGATATTTCCTATCCTCCTAATACTATTTGGCAGCACAAACAAATCCCTAGGGAGCGCGAGCTCTTTGGGGGCGATCATTACGAATCTCGAAAGCCTGAGAGCCTACCTTCTCCCGTTGGGAACATTGGTCGGTATTTTGGCTGGGGGAATGAATCTGCTCTCATCGACCTTCTTGAGCCGGGAGGGCAGGATGCTCACCGAGTTAAAAACGCTACCAGTCAGCGCGAAAGACATCTTGACCGCAAAGTATCTCCATATTTCCATATTAAGCGAAATCGGGCCCCTTACCGCAGTGATCGCTATGCGTATACTCGTACAAGCCGCGTGGGGAGACCTCTTAGGAGCTTTCATCGGGTCGTCAGTCTGCATCTCCTTTTTAAACCTCATCCAGATGATCGTCGACATCAAACGACCTATGTTAGACTGGGACAACCCCCAAAAAGCGATGAAGCAGAACCTGAACGGGCTATTTTCCGTGGTCCTTCTATTCGGTTTCATCGCCGGCTGTTTAGGTATGGGGTGGTTGACTCAAGGCTTTCTAAGCCCGTTAATGATGTTCGCGCTGCTTGTTGGGGTCTGCGCCCTCGGACACATCCCTTTAATCCCTATCACAATTTCATCGTTGGACCGTTTTTTATTAAAAGACCTTTGATTCGTTTCTCGCGGTGAAAAGGGCGCTCTTTGAGTGCGAACGCCTGGGAACGCCCTGGGAACGCCAAACTTTAGTTTGGCATGGTTTGCGAAAATGGAAAGACAGCATCGCGGCGTAAGCGCCCCTTTTTCTCGCGACGGCGCGATACGCTTGTGAACGCCCTGGAAAGCCTGGGGCGCCTGGGAACGCTTGGGAACGCCAACTTTTAAGTTGGCATGTCTTAGAAATACAACGGTTTCACACAGAGGGCACGGAGAAAACGCGGAGCGCGGCGTAAGCGCTCCTTCTCTTCGTGACGGCGCTACGCTTATGAACGTCTAGGAACGCCCTGGAAAGCCTGGGGTGCTTGGGAACGCTTGGGAACGCCTGGGAACGCCAAACTTTAGTTTGGCATGGTTTGTGAAAAGGAGAAAACAGGCATCGCGGCGTAAGCGCCCCTTCTTTTAGCGACGGCGCGATACGTTTGTGAACGTCTAGGAACGCCCTGGAAAGCCTGGGGTGCCTGGGAACACCAAACTTTAGTTTGGCATGGTTTCTTCACTGAGTGCGTTTACGTGCGCAGCATCGCGGCGTAAGCGCCTCTTTTTTTCGCGACGGCGCGATACGCTTGTGAACGCCCCGGGAGCACCCTGGGACGCCTGGGAACGCCAAACTTTAGTTTGGCATGGTTTGTGAAAAGGGGAAGGCAATAGAGCGGGGTAAGCGCCCCTTCTTTTCGCGACGGCGCGATACGTTTTTAAATTTCCCGCCTTATCTTTTCTGGTACTTTTTAATCAAAAAAAGAGGAAGGGCGTTTCGCGGGGTCCCTTCGGTTACCCCGCGATTACCCACAAGGTCATTGCGGCGTAAGCGCCCCTTCTTTTCGCGACGGCGCGATACGCTTGTGTACGCTCTGGGAACGCCGCACTTTTGTGTGACGTGTGTCCTGTTCTCTTCGTTTCCTCTGTACGCTCCGTGCTAGAACCATTTTTTAAAAAACATGCCAACTTAAAAGTTGGCGTTCCCAGGTATTCCCAAGCGCGTCATTCGGCGTAAGCGACCCATTTCTTCAAGACGGTGCGTTACTCTCTTTCTTTTTACAAATACGCTGACGTCGGGCATTATCCAAAAAACCAATGACCGTTGAAAATAAATAGGCTCGTATACTTAATTTTGGTAAATGTAGTATAATTCACCTTAGAAACGAGTGATTAGACGACTGGCAACGCGATAGTTAGGAGGGCACGCGATGGGAGAGATGTTTTCCGAAAGTCTAGAGGACTATCTGTTAGTGATATACGAAATGGAGATCAATGGACAGGTGCCACGGGTGAAAGGCATTAGCGAGGCATTGAAAAAGAAGAGCACATCCGTCATCGACGCCCTAAAAAAATTGGGGGCTTCGGATCTCATAGAGTATGAGCGCCACAGTCACATCAAGATTACTCAAAAAGGGATTTCGAAAGCCCAGCGGATTTTCCGACGTCGGATGCTCTTCGAATCCTTCTTGAGCACGATTTTGAAGATACCGGCGGAGGCTTCATCCGATTTGGCGATGAAGTTGGAGCATATCGATTCAGACGACTTCTACCGAGGATTGGAGACCCTTCAGCTCTTCTTCGAAAGAGAGCCGGATTCTTTCAAGAAGTTCGAATCCTTTTCCGAAGAACGCAAGAAGAACCCGCACACCGCCTACCTGACGCTCAATAAGGTTCGGTTGCGCGAAAAGGTCAAGGTGCTCGAGATCAAGGGGTCAGACTTCGTCAAAAAGCGATTAGTGGCAATGGGCTTCGTGCCCGGGGTGGAGGTAGAAATCATCGGAACGGCACCTATGGGAGACCCGATCGAGGTAAAAATTCGGGGTTATAACTTAGCTTTGCGAAAGGATGAGGCCGCTAACATCTTCGTAGAAAAATAAAACGGCTTTCGCCGTTTTATTTTTCTTCTTTATCCTCTTTAAATTCGAGCACCTGTCTCCCTTTATAAAACCCGCAGTGCAGACAAACCCGGTGAGGCTTTCGTAACTCGCCGCAATTCGGGCACTTTGAAAGAGGTGTTTCGACAGCTTTGTAAAGGGTCTCCGCTCTTCTTCTGTGAGTCCGCGTCCGCGATTGTTTCTGTTTTGGAACAGCCATTGTCTTTCCTCCTATCTGTCGTTTTTATTATCGTTTGTATCCCTATCTTCCGTCGCGAAAGGCTTCAGCGCGTTAAACAACCGCCCGGGCGATACCGACGCCTCGATCTCGCAATGGTGCTCGGCCACCTGGTTCAAATCCACTCCGCAATATGGGCAAAGGCCTTTGCATTCCTCTTTACACAAAACTTTTATGGGAATCTCTACCAGAATCGCCTCGATCACCCGTTCGGAGAGGTCTAAAGTCAAAGCCTCATAGTATATCACATTTTCAAGATCTTCAAGCTCGATCTCTTCTTCGACGGCCCTCTTCGGAGGTTTCTTGTACGTGGCCTCAACCTGACCGGAAACCGCAAGGTCCACGCTCTCTAAACAACGCGCGCAGGGGTATTCCAAAACAGTCGAAACTGTCCCGAATAGAAAAAAGTCCTCTTTATTTCGACTAAGGCGAATCTTATAGCTCAAAGGCGCCCTCAACGGCAGTGTTGCCGTTGGGGTTTCTATCTCCGACAGCGAGGCGTCGCCTTCGATCTCGAGGGTCCCTCCATCCGGTATCTTCGATACATCCACCGCTAATATAAATTCGCTCATAACCTCTCCTCCATATACGAGTGTGTATTATATCACAACGGGAGTATTTTCGGGGGCTTTTTTGGAAACCCCCGCCTTTAAGGTATAATACCGATGAGACTTTCTTCTGGAAGGATACCCGTGGAAAAAATCAGTAAGTCACACGACAAATTTTTCAAAGAAGTCTTGGGGGATATAGAAACCGCGAAGTCCTTCCTCCAACACTATCTACCTCCGAAGATCGTCCGGTTAATCGATCCCGAATCGATAACGATAGAAACAGACAGTTACATCGAGAAAGACCTCTCGGAATACTTCTTCGATCTGCTCTTTCGGGTGAAGATGCAACAGGAAGAGGGGTATGTCTATCTGCTGTTCGAACACAAAAGCAAGGTTGACAAACACGTGAGCCTTCAGCTCCTGGGGTATATGACCTCCATATGGAAGAAGACCGTACCGCAACCTCTGCCAGTGATTTTGCCCGTGGTTTTCTACCAGGGGAGAGAGAAATGGGAAGCGCCGCAATGGTTTTCGAATCGCTTTTCGAACTACGATCGTATGGACGGGGACTTGAAAGCCTACATCCCAGACTATAAATATGAACTGTTTGAAATTTCGTCATTGAGAGAAGAAGAGGTCAAAGGGGCGAAACGGCTTCGAATCTATTTGGACGTACTAAGGATGAGATCGCTCGAGGGAAAAGAAGCGATTCGAGAAACGATGTTCCGAGTCGCAGTGACGATTTCGGAATTGTCGCGGACAGAAGCGAACGAACGGTTTTTCCAGGTCTGTACGATCTACCTGTTCGAAACGATGGGCGGGGAGTATTTCCAACAATTGTCAGAACTGATGGGAACGGTATCGGAAGAAAGGAGCGAAAAGATGCAAACAATCGCGGATATGCTCAGGCAGGAAGGAAGAGAAAAAGGCAGAGAAGAAGGTTTAGAAAAGGGGATTATAAAAGGCAAAGAAGAAGGACGGGAAGAGCTCCTTTGGAAACAAATAGCCAAAAAATTCCCTAAGACCTCGCAAAAGTATTTCGAAAGACTGAAGTCCCTCACAATAGAACAACTTGACTCCTTGGGACTTGAGTTGATCGATATGAAAAACGAGGAAGAGTTAAAGAAGCATTTAATGTAGAGAGTCCGACGAAAGGCTTGAACGCGATTTGATGGGTTGTGTGCGCGAAGTTATGGTGGCTCCTTCGGGGGCCGTTTTTTTCCCTCCTCGTTTTTGTTCTTTTTTTCTTATCACACCCCGATATGATACCCACACAAAAGCCCTTGAGGGTTCAGGATGGTGTATTCTACTCGAAATCAAATGAATGGACGAAAAATCGCGCGATCGGCTCTGGCCTTGTTTTTTGATTACACCCCATAACTTGACGCACACGTTTTTATTAAGCGGAAACTAGGGGTGGAGTTCGTTGAATTGAGAGCGCTTGGTCTTCAGATAGGCGTATTTTCTTTTTTCAGACACTCTCAGGAAAACCTGCCAACTTAAAAGTCGGCGTTCTCTGCCCAAGAAGTCTCGCGAACCGCCCTCTCTTTTATTCAATAAACGTATCGCGCCGTCGCGAAAAGAAGAAGCGCTTACGCCGCGATGCTGCGTTTCATGGCGTTCCCAGAAGGACCAACCCGAAAACCGTCCCGCACTAAAGTGCGGCGGTCCCAGCGACGTTCCCTGCCCAAGAAGTCCCACGAACCGCCCTCTCTTTTATTCAAAGAGCGTATCGCGCCGTCGCGAAAAGAAGAAGCGCTTACGCCGCGATGCTGCACTTCAGGGCGTTCCCAGAAGAGCCAACCCGAAACCGTGCCGCACTAAATTGCGGCGGTCCCAGCGGCGCTTTCAGAGTGAATCTTATGTGTCCTCCGTGTTCTTGATGCGTTTTTTGATTCTTCTTCTTAGAATTCCCACTTTTCAGCCCTCTTGTGATAAACTCTAACGGTGCGCCCGAACCGAAGCGAAAAGTATCGGACGAGCGTACGAGGCGTTCACTTTTTACAAGAAAAGGAGATGGATCGTGTGGAACCATTGAAGATGGACGATTTAACGAAGTATACCTTCCTTTCCGGGCCAGCGCTCTCTCCGGACGGAGAAACCTGCGCCTTCGCCGCGCATCAGATGGACCTCGCGGAGAACGAGTACCGGTCCGACATCTGGTGTTATCGCCTTTCAGACAGAAAGCTGACCCAAATGACCACGTCTCACAAAGACGGCAGGTTCATCTGGTTATCTGACGGGCGACGGCTGTTGTTTTCTTCTCTGCGAGAGAAAGAGGATATTAAAGCAAAAGAAAGTGGAGAGGTGTTCACTCAGTTTTACACCATTAGCCTAGACGGCGGAGAGGCACAAAAGGCCTTTCGTGTGCCATTCCCCGTATCCTCGATCACCGAAATCAACCCCGACTTGTTCCTTTTAGAGATCGTATGGTGGCCGCCGTTTGAGACGCTCGCAGGGGCCGCTGCGGCGGAAAAGCCGAAGCTCCTTCAGTCGATGAAAGAAGAGACGGATTACGAAGTGCTAGACGAGATCCCATTCTGGAGCAACGGAGAAGGCTTCACGAATAAGAAGAGAACCCGTTTGTACTTATACGACGTGAAAACGAAGGACTTATCGCCGATCACGGGCGAAACCTTCCTCGCCGAAACACCTCAGTTAGACGAAACTCACGAGCGTTTCGCCTTTACGGGCATCGATTTTTCCGACAAATTGGAGATACGGAACGATGTGTACCTTTACAGTCTAAAAGACAAGTCTCTTGAAAAGTTCTCTATGGGAGAGACTTTTTTGACAGATTACGTGGATTTCTGGGATAAAGACACCCTGTTCGTCGTCGGTCAGGAGCAGCGAAACTATGGGATTAACGAGAACCCGAAATTTTACGCTTTCTGTTTGAAAGACAAGACCCTACGGTGTCTCACCCCCGAACTCGATCTTGCCCCAGGAAACGCGCTGAATTCCGACTGTCGCTATGGGGGAGGGTCAAAACCGATACAAAAAGACGGGGAGGCCTTCTATTTCCTCGCGACGGAAGGGTTCGGAGCCTCTTTCAAGAAAATCTGCCGAGATGGTACCGTTGAAACCGTCGCCCAAATGAAGGGGTCGCTCGATAGCTTCTCAATAAAGAAAGGGAAATTGGCCTTTATCGGGTTTCACGAATTGAAACTCGCCGAGCTGTACACCTTCTCAAATCAGAAATTCGAAGCGGTGACCGACTTCAATGGTTGGGTTTTAAGGGAACGAACCCTATCCAACCTGGAAAGACTTGTGGTAAAAGCAGACGAAAAACACCCCACTCTCGCCACAGATATCGATGGGTGGTTGATCAGACCGGTTCCTTTTGATCCAGACAAAACCTATCCGGGAATTTTGATGATCCACGGAGGTCCGAAGACCACCTACGGAGAGAACTTCATCCACGAGATGCAATGGCTCGCAAACGAAGGATACGCCGTATTCTTCTGTAACCCGAGGGGTAGTGAGGGTCGCGGCAACGCGTTCGCCGACGTTCGTGGAAAGTACGGCACGATCGATTTCGACGACCTCATGGCCTTCACCGACGAGGTTCTTGAGAGATATTCCTTCCTCGACCCCGCGCGTATCGGCGTGACGGGCGGTTCGTACGGCGGGTTTATGACCAATTGGATCATCGGCCACACCGACCGATTTCGCGCGGCAGTTTCACAACGGAGCATCGCGAACTGGGTATCAAAGTTTTGCACGACCGACATCGGCTACTTTTTCGTTCCTGACCAGAATAGCGCGACGCCTTGGTCCGATGTCGACAAGCTCTGGGAGCACTCCCCTCTGAAATACGCGGATAGGGTGAAAACGCCCACTCTTTTCATCCACTCGGAACAGGACTACCGGTGTTGGTTGCCAGAAGGGATCCAGATGTTTACCGCCTTGAAGTACCACGGGGTAGACTCACGACTCTGCCTTTTCCGTGGAGAAAACCACGAACTCAGTCGAAGCGGGAAACCCAAACATCGCCTCAGAAGGCTGAAAGAGATCAAGGAATGGTTTGATCGGTATCTGAAATAGAATACTCCCGCAGTGTGAGAATAATAGCGTATCGTGCCGTCTGGAAAAGAAGAGGCGCATACGCCGCGATTGCTGCACGGGTCACCGCGGGGTAACCAGCGGGCTGACTTCGGAAGCCCACGAAGTCTCGCGATACGCTCTGGGAACGCCGAACTTTAGTTCGGCATATCTTTTCAAAGAGCAAAAACAGGGTTCACACAGAGGGCAAAGAGAGCACAGAGAAGAGATTCTTGGGAACGCCGTGTGCCTGGGTACGCCGAACTGCAGTTCGGCGTGTTTTTTTGTTTTCACAGACACTCTCAGTAAAGACAAGCCAACTTAAAAGTTCGTGTTCACAGAAAAGCCAACGCTAAAGCCTTGACGCACTTAGTGCAGCGTTCACAGAAGGACGTTCCCGGTAACCGTGCCAGACTAAAGACCGGCGTGTCTTTTCTCTTCGATGGTTTTTTAGAAGTGTGCTTCTCTAGAAAAGCCAAACTTTTATTCGACGTGCCTTTGCTTTTCAAGCCTTCGCTGGTGGGCGAACCTACGCGTGATCTTTTCTTTTAAGGCTGGAAGAGGACCGGAAACGAGGCTAGGCGAGAGGTTGCAACAATACCGTCGAGACCCCTTGATTTTTCTGGAAATAAATGATAGAATCCGGATGATCTTTCCTGCGTAGCTCAATGGCAGAGCATGTGGCTGTTAACCACAGGGTTGGGGGTTCGAGACCCTCCGCAGGAGCCAAAGTTAAAGTCCGTTAATCGTGGCGGCGCTTCCTTGAAAGAGAGACCTCGCGGGTTCATTTCCTCGGGGTCTATTTTTTTCGACCCCTGAGGTGGAGTACGTTTTGCTCATCGCATCGATCCCCTTTCCCTTTGTCGGACGATATGAAAAGTATCCATTCTGGGTTTCGTGTCAGAAAGGCCAAATAATGATTTATGAAGGTTAGGAAATTGGGCTTCGAAAACACCGCAAGGGGCGTATGCGTCTTGATGACAGCGAAATAAAACGGAACAACGCGCTTTTCAGGACGGCTCCACAGGACATCGTACAGGCGTTGTAGGTACTCCGCCTTCCCTTTTCCAGATACCCACACTCACCGTTCGTTACGATCTATTGTGTGTTATAATCAGAAAAATGTTTTCAGGAGGTTGAGTGATGAACTCTTTGAAGATTATTTTGGACAGTACAGGGGATATTCCGTTCGAGTGGGCGGCCAAAATAGATGTGGAGAACATTCCGTTACACGTTTTGTGGGATCAACCGTCCGAAACCGAAGATGATTTTCGCGATCAAGAGCAGATCAATCAATTTTGGGAAAAACTGCAAGCGCGCCCACAACCTCCAAAAACCTCTCAACCCACCCCGGGCGAGTTTTCTACCTTATACAAGAAGGCTTTCGACGAGGGATACTCGGAGATTCTGGCGTTGTGCATTTCAGCGAAGATGTCCGGCACTTACAATAGCGCCGAAATCGCCGCTCGGGACTACCCCGGTAATATCGAGATCGTAGATTCCAAAATGGCTTCGGCGGCCAATGCCCTGCTCGCGCGGAGGGCTCGGGAATTAGCGGATCAGAAAGTTTCGGCCCGGAGGATCAAGGATATTTTGGACAGAGAGATCAAGGAACGACGTTTCGGCGCGTACTTTTATGTTTCTGATTTCGAGTTTCTGAAAAAGGGCGGGCGTATCTCCGGTTTCGCGAGTTTTATCGGAAGTATGTTGAAATTGAAGGTGGCTTTGCACTTATCAGAAGACGGCATTCTGGTGCCTTTCGCCAAGAATAAAGGCGTGGAGAAAACCCACGACTCCCTCATCAAAGCTGCGCTGAGCCTTTACCCCGAGCGTGCGAAAGTGAACCTGATTATGGTCTATACGATCGCGGCTGATGAGGCGCGACTCTTGAGCGAGAAGCTCAAAAAAGTCTACCAAGTCGAAAACCTGGTATTTAGCCCGATGGGTAAGGTAATCTCCACGCACGTCGGACCCTATGCCACGGGTTTCGGTATCGAAAGAATTCTATAAGCGGCTCGCTTGCAATTTCGGGAAGTCTATTGTATAATACACCCGCCGTTTATCGACGACGGACAGGGCTCTTAGCTCATCCGGTAGAGCTCCCGGCTCATAACCGGGCGGTGGTAGGTTCGAGTCCTACAGAGCCCACCACGTATCGGGGCGTGGCGCAGATGGAAGCGCGTCAGCATGGGGCGTTGAAGGCCGCTGGTTCGAATCCAGTCGCCCCGACCAAAAACCCTCCGTAAGGGGGGTTTTTCTTTTCTTCACGTTTCTGGGAACGCCTTCGGGGCGCCGCCAGAGCGGCGGACTTCAGTCTGGCGTGTCTTTGGCTTTCAACGGCGTTCTCAAAAAAACTTACCTCCGCGTCCTCCGTGTGGTCCGTGCGAACCCGTTTTTTGCGCATTCAACCCGACCGCGGCGTCCTATGGTAAAATGAGACAAAAGGGCACAACGGTACGCGGAGGTGCGAATGATCGTGAAAGACACGGTGAGGGCGCTGGTCTTGTCGGGAGGCGGCGCGAAGGGCGCAGTCCATCTTGGGGCCCTCATGGAGCTGGAGGGTATGAATCTGCAATGGGACCTGATCGTGGGAACGAGCATCGGGGCGATGGTCGCAGCTGGGTACGCGTTGACGTGCAATACGGAGACGATGCGGCGCTACGCGGAAGGTATGAACCGTACGGTTCGCGTAAACGTGAACCGTCCAAAACGGATACCTCCTCTGTTAGCCTGTTGGTTCACCAATACCTTTCAAAGCCTTTTTCCGCGTTCGTTCTTTTTTAAGGTCGTCGAACGGGTCTTCGGAGATCGAACCTTTGAGGATACCCGAATTCCGTTACTCGTAACGGCTTGCGATATCGAGAAACGCCGCTTGACCGTCTTTCGCGAAGGCCCCCTGATCACACCCTTGCTGGCCAGTATGGCTATCCCGGGGGTCTTTCCTTCGGTTCGCGTCGGAACGAGCTTGTTCTGTGATGGGGGCGTCTTGGAAAACCTTCCGATACCGACTGCCCTTACGGCCGGGGCGAACCGGATCCTCGCCCTCCATATCTGCTCGAAACCTGACGAAGAAGGCGGCCCGATTGCATCCAGCTCCACGGGATTGCTCCTTCAAACGGACGCCTTTCGAGAACGCTGGCAAGAACGATTGACGGATAAGGCACTCGCGAAGGTCATCGATTTTGACACGACGGGGTACGGTTCTATGGATTTTCGCCACACCCCGGCTTTGCTCGAAATAGGCAGGAAAACGATTCGTCGCTGGCGGGAAGAAATCCGGGAGTGGTTGTCTTGATCGTCTCGATCGGGGCCTACTATGGGTACCGGAACCGCAAGAAGGCTATGGACGTGGCCGCTCCCCTGTTGGATCGCGCTTCTCGAATCATCGCAGGCGGTTTTTTCCCGTTGTTCATCGCCGCACGGTTTCAGAACGAACACGATTTCCCCGACACGTTTTTGGGGTCCTTTCGCAAAGAGCTCAAAGCGTTGGAAAACGACGCCCGGTTTCCCCTGCGGGTATGGAGTTGTTATCGCCTGATGAGGCGCTTATCGATTATCGAGGATTTGGGCGCTCGGATAGCGAAAGCCATCCTGGAGGCCGGAGTCTCGGAAGAGGCGCTGCATCGTCCCTTAACGCATCCTCTGTGGGTCGAACTGTACCGGCTCGACACGGGCGCGGTCTACGTCCAGGCCGTTCGGTCGTTGTATGACTCGATAACCGTTTCGATGCTTCATCCGGGGATAGCCGTTTCGCAAGAAGGCGTTTTCAATACGATGTACCTCACACCTTTCCCGTGCCTGTCTTTGCTGGAAGAATCCGGCCAAACCGTGACTTTCCTGTCGCAATCCTATGTCTATGGGTATACCAAACCGATCGTCCGTTATCTGAAAACCCTTCAGTTTATCAGAAGTGAGGACCTATGTAGAAAGGCCGTCGACCGTATCTCAGAAAAGAACACGGTCACGGAAATAGACCTTCAAACGGGCTCGTCACCGGGTTTCTATAGAAAATAGCGCACATTCCTTGGAGTCGTCTCTTACGGGATCGCTACTGAGAGCGCCGAACTTTAGTCCGGCAGGGTTTAATACAAAAGGGGAAAAGAAGGTTCACACAGAGAACACAGAGAACACGGAGAATAGAAGGAAAAGGGGGTTAGCTAGAACGGTAAGAGGAAAATCCTTTGAAAGTCGTTTTCGGAGGTTATCGCGGGGTAAGTGATTTTTACGACTCCGCGATATGCTCTGCAGTATTACTCCTTTTGGGATATGCCGAACTGAAGTTCGGCGTTCCCAGAAAAGCTATAACTTGCGGGACTAAAGTCCGGCGTGCACGTGGCGTTCTCTGAAAGGCAAAAACAGCCTCCCGCCGAACAAAAGATAGGCGCTCTCAGGCGCTCCTAATGAGACGCCGAAACCTTTCACATCGGCAGATGTTTTTTCAGTTCTTCCTCGTTTTGCATATCCATCAGTTCTAAACCCAGGTTGTCGAGCTGGTCTATCGTGAGCGTTTTCAGCTTTTCGTAGTACGCCTTCGGGACTTGAGGGAATTTTTTGGAGATCTGCTTCCATAAGAGTTGCTCACGTCCTTTCTCCATCCCATCTTGAATAAGCCATTCCGCTATCGTTTGCATTCTTTCACTCCTTTCCACCGATACCGTTCGCGTCAGTTGTACCAGTCTCGAGAAATCCTCTCGCGCTGTCAAATAGTAGATGTAGTGAATAAAAGTCCCGTAAAGCCGTTCGCTTCTTTCCGTTTCTTCCCGCGTGACGAAGACGGTGGTGATTCTTAAGTACGCTTCCTTGAACTTTTCGGGGTCTTTGATCGAGGCCATCCTGATCGTCTCTAGATACAGGCGTAGATCGTCCGGCCCTTTGATCTCCTCTCCACTATTTGACGAAAAATCGTATAGGTAATACTCGAAGTGGGGAATAGCTTTTTTCAAAGACCCTTCCATCGTTTCGACCCCTTCGATCCTGTCCGCAAACTGCGTGGAAGCTCCCCACTTCTCTTTCCCTTGGTATATCACTATCGGTAAGATCAGCGGTAGTCGTCTGTTCTTTTGTTTCTTTATTTCTTTGTCCCATATCGCAGACATATACCTGAGCAGCTGCATACCGATGTTTTGGTCGCTATAGCTCTTGTGTTCCAATAGAATGTAGACGTAGGCTTTTCGGGTTCGAATAGTAGCCCGAAACAGCAAATCCGCATAGAACTCTTTCAGGTCTTGTTCTATGAAGCTGTCCTTTTCCGCCCGCATCGTGTCGACATCGATCGTCTGTAAGATTTTCGGGGGGAGATAGGTCTCCAAAAACGCTTGGGCGTTTTCGACATCTCCCATCATTTCTTTGAAAAACCTGTCGTGCGGGTTAATGAGCATATCCAGCGGTGACCCCCCCTGCAAGTAATCGTTTCACGCGTATTATACACGATTCAACCCGACCTGAACGTGGCTCTTTCAAAGAGAAAGTAGCTTACTTTAAAGGAGTTTAACGCTCAAGAATATGATTTCGTATAGAACGCCCTTCCGGGAACATCTTCGGAGTGCAGCCAGGGTCGCGGACTTTAATCAGGCTTGGGTTTTGTGAACGCTGAACCTCAGTTCGGCCTTCACAGGCATTCCCCAAGACGTTCACAAGAATCTCTTCTCTGTGTTCTCTGTGCCCTCCGTGTGAACCCTGTTTTTCAAGACACGTACCGAAGCGTATCGCGCCGTCGCAAGTAGATGGAGCGCTTACGCCGCGATGAGCCCACAAAAATGCGTATCGCGCCGTCGCGAGAAGAAGGGACGCTTACGCCGCGATGACCGTGTGGGTTATCGCGGGGTAAGTGATTTTTATGACCCCGCGATCCGCTCAGCAGTCTTACTCCTTTTGGAACATGCCGAACTAAAGTTCGGCGTTCCCAGAAAATCTAAAACTTGCCGGACTAAAGTTCGGCGTTCACAGGGCGCGCCCGCGGCGGTCCGACGGCGCTACCGGATGGGCGAAGCGTCAACGGTACGAGTCGGCGAAAATGGACCGGCTATCAGAGCCACTCGCCGTATCGCTTGATGTAGAATCTCTTGTTCAACTGCGCGAATAAAAAGTACCCCGTCAGAATCAGCGCCAACCAAGGGGCGAAGAGTAGGGGCAGCGCCCGCATATCGATACCAACCGCTAAGTGGCTGAAACCAACCGCGAGGGCGAGCGTTGTAACCGTGAAAGTGGACACAATCAAAGGGATCGTCGGCCTGCTCTGTATAAAGGGGATTTTTGCGGTCCGTATCGTATGGATGACCAATACCTGCGATACCGTTCCATACACGAACCACCCACTTTGAAATATGGGAGCCAAAGCCTTCGTGTTGGCCCCGATGATCCACCATAGCACGGCGAAGCATAGGATATCGAATATCGAGCTTAGAGGCCCAAAAAACGAGATGAAGTTCATAATCGATTGTGTGTCCCATTTTCGGGGTTTTTTCACATACTCCTCGTCGACACTGTCAAAGGGCATACCCATTTGTGAGAAATCACATAATAGGTTCTGTGTGAGGATCTGTACCGGCAACATCGGTAGAAACGGGAGGAGGATGCTGGCAACGATGACCGAGACGATATTTCCGAAGTTCCCGCTTGCGGCCATCTTGATGTATTTTACGATATTGCCAAAGGTGCGGCGACCTTCTATAACGCCTTCCTCCAACACCATGAGGTCTTTTTTGAGCAGGATAATGTCGGCCGTTTCCTTGGCGATGTCAACGGCGCTATCCACGGTAATTCCAACGTCGGCCTGCCTTAGGGCTGGCGCGTCGTTGATGCCATCCCCCATATATCCCACCGTATGTCCCACGGCCTGAAACGCTTTCACCACGCGTTTTTTTTGGGCGGGCGCCAGTTTCGCAAACAGGTCGCAGGTCTTGACCGCCTCTCGTAACGCGGCGTCATCCATCGTCTCCACATCTCGCCCGGTCAGGACCCTGGAGGTGTCAACGCTCACCTTGCCACAAACCTTTATGGCCACGCCTTCGCTGTCTCCGGTGAGCACCACGGTTCTGACTCCGTGGTCTCGAAGCGCTTCGATCGCCGCTTTGGCGCTCTCCTTCGGGGGGTCAAGAAATCCCACAAAGCCGATGAGGACCATATCCTTTTCATCTGCCACGCTGAAGGCGCCCACGTCGGGGACTTCGTTTTTTTGCGCCACGGCGAGAATCCGCAACCCATCGCTATTATACTTTTCGTAAATTTCTAAAGCCACTCGCTTGCTTTCTTCGTCCATCGGCAAGACTCGACCGTCCAATTCCATGAAGGAGGATATCTCGATCATCTCCTCCACCGCGCCCTTCGTGATGAGTTGTCGTTTCCCGTTGTTATCCACCAAAACAACGCTCATCCTTCGTCGGGAAAAATCGAAGGGGATCTCATCAACACGGGTATAGAAGCCGAGTAGGTTTCCATACCCGTATTGCGCGGCGCGATTGATAACCGCGTGGTCGATCAGGTTTTTTAAGCCGGTCTGAAAGTAGCTGTTAAGGAAGGCGTGGCGTAGAATGCGCGTGTCGTCTTCTCCACGCAGGTTCATATACTTTTCTAGGATGATCTTATCCTCGGTCAGCGTACCGGTTTTATCCGTGCACAGCACGTCCATCTCTCCGAAGACCTGTATCGCGCCGAGTGTACGAACGATCACTTTGTGTTTCGCCATAGAAACCGCGCCTTTGGCCAGCGTGGAGGTCATGATCACGGGTAACATCTCCGGGGTCAGCCCCACGGCGATACTGACGGCGAATAGTAGAGCGCTCGACCAATCCCCTTTTGCCAAGCCATTGATTAGAAACACAACCGGAACCATCACGAGCATCAGGCGAACCAGAAGCCGGCTGACCGAATCCACGCCGCGTTCGAAGCTGGTCTTCGCCCTATCGCCGGATAGGGATTTCGCCATAGACCCGAAATAGGTGTCGTTCCCGGTCGCTAGCGCCACGGCTCTCGCGCTGCCGCTGATCATATTCGAGCCCATGAAACCGATATTCCGCAAATCTGTCAGCGCGTCGTTTGATTTGTTTCTCATATCGCTAAACTTTTCCACCGGATTGGACTCCCCGGTCAAAGCCGACTGCGCCACGAACGCGTCCTTCGTGGACAAAAAGCGCACGTCCGCCGGGAGCATGTCTCCAGCGGACAACCGGATAATATCGCCGGGAACGATCTCGTCCATAGGAATCTGTATCAACTGCTCGTCTCTCCAGACGTCCGCTTTGTTGGAGATCATTTCGGACAGCTTCTCCACGGTTTTGTTGGATCGCTGGCCTTGAATGAAAGCGATCAAACTGGATAGACATACCAACGTCAAGATAATCGAGACGGTGAGATAGTCCGGCTGCGTGGAAAAAACCACATCTGTGAAATACGTGATCACGGCGATGAGGATCAAAATCAGGTTGAAGGGATTGAAGCTGGCTTCCCAAAGCCTGTGCAGCACGGTGTCTTTTTTTCCCACCGTGATGATGTTTCTCCCGTACTCCTCCTGGCGATTTTCGCTCTCTTCCGTTGTGAGTCCCGCCGGCGTGACGGACAAGGACTCGAGAAGCTCTTGGGTTGTGAGGAAAGCGTAGTTCCGAAGCTTTTCTTCCGTTTCGTGTTTGTTTTTTAGAATTTGCTTACTGAGTTTTTTTTTGCTTTTGAAGTTCACCGGAATCAGTCCTTTCATATTTAGGATTCCCCGGTGAAAACGCAGTCGGGCATAAAAAAATAAGCCGCCCCGACGGACGGCGACAAACACACAGGCTTACAAGTTCTTTAGCTCAAAGAGCAACGGACAACAGCCCGTGTTGTGCGCCGACGCCTGGGTCTTCGTTTTCGTGCGGGGATTTGAAGCCGCTACTCTGACTTCGAGGGTTGTCGTCCATCGTCTCACTTCCTTCTGCCTTATTCTCTTCGAATTATATCAGGATACGCCCTGAAAGTCAATCTGACGATTTGAGCGGGTGCCCTGGATTAAACTCGCCTTCCTTCCGCCGGTGTCTCGATCCGCGAATAGCCCGACACCTCGCCAGGTCTCTGGGAGCGCTGCGCTTTTGCGCGTCACATTTTTTTGAGAAATGCCAAAAAAGAAAAATAAGGGTTTCAAGAGGAGGGCACGGAGAGCGCGGCCCAAGGTAACCTCTGTGTTTTGCACGCAAGATATTGCATTCATCATAAAAAGCTAAACTTACCTCTCGGGCTCTCTCCCTCAGATTAGAGTAAAAACCGACCCGTAGATACCGCGGAAGTGGATTTTCGGGACTTTAGTGATATAATCTCGGAAACACACCATTTCTATGGGATCATCTTTAGGAGGGATTATATGTTAAAAAAGAACTATCTACTCGCGCCAGGACCCACGCCGGTGCCGATCAACGTCTTGCTCGCAGGAGCCAAAGACACTATTCACCACAGAACTCCCGAATTCGTTTCCATTATGGAGTCGACTTTAGAGAAGGCGAAAATGCTGTTTCAGACGAAAGAGAAGGTGTACTGCCTCATAGCGTCCGGAACCGGCGCCATGGAAACCTGCGTGGTCAACACCGTCGCCCCCGGAGACAAAGTCATCGTGGTAGACGGCGGGAAGTTCGGCGAACGGTGGAATGACTTGTGTAAAGCCTACGGAGCGAAAATTGACCTGATTAAGATCGAGTGGGGAGACTACGTCCGTCCGGAACAGATCAAAGAAGCCCTCGATCGAAACCCGGATACGGTCGCCGTTTTCACGACCCATTCCGAAACCTCCACCGGAACGGTCAACCCCTTGAAAGAGATCGCCGAAATCGTTCGCCACTACAAAGCCATTCTCGTAACCGACGCCGTCAGCGCTATGCTGGCCGAGCCCCTCAAGATGGACGAATGGGGAGTCGACATGGTCGCCGCCGGTTTGCAGAAGGGCGTGATGCTGCCTCCCGGTCTCGCGCTGGTCGCCCTTAGCCCGAAAGCTTGGGATAGAGTGAAAGCGTGCGGCTCCAAGCACTACTACTTCGGTCTGAAGTACTACGATAAGAGTTACCCGGATTCCCCGTGGACGCCCGGCGTCAACCAAATCTACCAACTCCAAGCCGCGCTCGAAATGGTCGAAAAGGAAGGCGTAGAAAACGTGTGGAAACGCCATCAGATTCTGGCAGACGCCACGCGAGCGGGTGTGAAGGCGTTGGGTCTTTCTCTACTCTCGAAACGCCCCGGAAACGTGACAACCGCGATCTTCTCTCCGTTAGATACCGGCAAGCTGACGAAACTGATGCGAGACAAATACGGCGTCACGATGGCCGGCGGGCAGGACCATTTGAAGGGTAAGATCGTCCGAGTCGCCCACTTGGGCTATATGGGCAAGTTCGACGTCATCGTCGGTTTATCGGCCTTGGAGATGGCGCACACCGAGATGGGGCACCCCTTGCCTTTGGGCGTCGGAGTGAAAGCGGCCGAAGAAGTCTTCCTGAAGGAAGGGGTCTAATATGACCGTAAAAGTACTCGTGAACGACCCCTTAGACGCCTCCGCGATGGAAACGTTGGCGAAGATCCCTCACACGGAGATCGTGGCCAAACACTACGAGCAAGCTGAATTGAAAGCGGTCATTCCGAATTACCACGTTTTAGTCGTCAGAAGCGCGACGAAAGCGAACAAAGAGATTATTGAAGCGGGAACGAACCTGAAGCTGATTGCCCGAGCGGGCACCGGATTGGACAATGTGGATGTGAAAACCGCGCAAGCCCGGAACATCACCGTCATCAACACCCCCGGCGCGAATGCCATCAGCGTCGCGGAGCTCACCATCGGACTCGCCCTCTCGTTGTTCCGGTTCATCCCCAGGGGAACGGCCGGCTTGAAGGAAGGAAAGTGGGAAAAGAAAGCGCTCGAAGGCTGCGAGCTCTGGGGGAAAACTGTCGGGATCATCGGCTTCGGCGCGATCGCCCAAGAGGTCACCAAGAGGCTACTGGCGTTCGACTGTAAAATCCTCGTCTACGTCACACGGCCCAGAACCTCGCCTTTGAATGTGACCTTCGTGACCCTGGAAGAACTGTATAGGTCCTCCGACGTGATCACCATTCATGCCCCGCTAAAAGATGAGACCAAACATATGATCAACGAAGCGGCGCTGAATAAAATGAAAGACGGCGTCACGATCATCCACACCGCCCGCGGTGGGATCATCGACGAAGCAGCCCTCCTGAAAGCCCTCGAAACCGGAAAGGTGGCCGGCGCCGGATTGGACGTCTTCGAGGTGGAACCCCCCACTGACGAAATCCGGAAAAAACTGCTCGCGCACCCCAATGTGATTGGCACACCACACATCGGCGCCTCGACGAAAGAAGCGCAAGTGCGGGTCGGAGACCAGATCGTCGAGAAATTACGGGCAGAAATCGCGAAATTGGCCTAGGGATAGAACAGTCTATTCCTAAGCGAAGAACGGCCGGCGCTCGCGCCGGCTGTTTTTGTTGAATATTTCCGGCTGCTTTACGTCTAATCTCTAGGCTCACTCTTCTAACGGAGTGCCGGTGTTGTCGTTTGAATCGCTCCGTCAGGGTAGAATGGTTTGGATAGACGGGCTTTTCTTTTATTCTTGAAAGGTTAGAAAGGTGATAGAGCTGGTGAAACGTGTCGTCGTGATGCTTTTCCTCATCGTCAATCTCGGGATGGCGTTCGCCGTCTCGTATACCGAGTACGTCCTGTTCAACCGTTTTGACGAAGCCTTTTTAAGCGCTCGGATTCTGGACAAAGGGGTTCTGCTGATCATCTCGCAACCGCGGTGCGTCTTCAGCGCCTTCTTACGTCAAGAAGTGCTTTCGGAGGAGAACGTCTCCAACTTTCTGCGCAACCACTTCGTGGTTGTCGAGATCTACCCCGACCCCGACTTAACCGGTCATTTCAACTTCGACTCGTACGAGACCTTTTTCAGCATCCAAGGAAAAGTCTATACCTACGAAGATCTCTACAATATTTTCCTCCTGCGCGGCACGCCAACCAACGCCTTCTTCTCCAAGAACTTGAAGTTGCTTTCCAGCTTCACCGGCAGCGTCCCGGCCACGGAGTACCTGCAAATCGCGAAGTACCTCTCGCAAAACCTTTTTCAAAACGGCGTCGATTGGGAACAGTATAAGAAAAAAGAGGACCCCTACATCGGCGTGGAGGAAATGAAAGCGATCACGGATTCCGAAAAGGCGTACCTATTGAAGAACGCGAAAAACCTCCGCACGGTCACGTTGGACGAGCTCTCTTCTTCAACACAGGCTTTGGACCCCTACGCCTACTATATTGTGGAAAAAGCCACGGAAGAGGAAATCCGCGGCTTTCTCAAACAGAACGGTCTCACCCTCTTCAGCGTCTACTGGGTGAAAGAGGGTGCGGAATAATCGGTCGGACTACTTGCCCGCCTGCCTTTTCACACGGCGAAACCCGGTGATGTTGGTTTTCAAATAGTGCTCGTAACTGTCTCGCGGATCGCGGATTTGACTGAAAGAAACGCCGCCGATAGAGACGTTCGCGTGAACGATGTATCCCTTCCCCATATAGAGCCCGACGTGGCCGGGAAAAAAGACGAGGTCTCCTCTTTCCAATTCCGCTTCCGTGATCTCCTTTAGCGCCGCTATCTGCTGATCGGTGTCACGTGGCAACGAGCTGCCCAGCATATCGAACAAGCGCAACACGAAGCCTGAACAGTCCGTCCCAAACGCGCTGCAACCGCCCCAGAGATAGGGTACCCGCAGGTATTTATCCACCCAATCATCGAGTTCGGTCACGGGTCTTTCGTCCGCGACGAAGCAATCGTGTTTGCGAATCCAATACTCTCTTCCGGGAGTGACCACGTACAATCCCTGCTCAGACTCCCGAGAGATGAAGAGTTGGCTGCCCAGAGGAAGCCATCCCAGGTCCTTTTCCCCCTGAAAACCGGTGTCCAAACCGCTGAGGTAGGCAAAACGCTCGCCGACGAAGAATTTCGGCATACTCCTTATGGATTCGCGCTCCTCGGCACTGCAAAAGTCGAGGTTGTTGCAGGCCACGTGACCCACATACCCCGTTTTCATATCTTTCACCAACGCGTAGGCGTTATCAAATTCGAGAACCTTGACCCATTCCCCGAAAACCAGCTGATGCACCCTTTCAGAACGCCATTTTGACTCCGAACGCACGTCGGTGACGGGCGCCACGACCATCGCGTACCGGTAGTCGACGGGCAGCAGATCGGACATATCGACCACTTCGAAGCAGCCTTCTTCGCATACATCCGCCAGCAAAGCCCCCATACGCTCGGAAAAGTCGGAACTATCCACCTTCGCGATGATCCGCAATTCCGAACGATCAAAAATCTCCAGTTTATACCGATTGGTCCGCAAATCCCAGTCGGACTCTTTAATCCTCCTCATAATCGTATCCCGTAGCCTCTCTCCCATAAGGTCCTCCTATACCCGTGAGTTATGATTGGTTTCAAACGGCTAACCTTCCGATCCGTGTTCCATTCCCCCGAAAAACGGGCCGGGGTGCGATCGGACGCCCGTTCGAACCGTTATACGAATGGTCGATTATACACCCGAGAACGGGGCCTGGACGCTACACATACGCTCAAAAGCGAAGGATAGGCTCTTTACAAAGGAGGAGATATGCTACAATAAGGGGTATCTATCTTCTGCCGAAGGGTGAGAGCATTGACGATCATCATCTTGACCATCGTGTTGTTTTTCCTACTGGTGACTTCATCGATTATGGGCATACCGATTCTGTATCCGCTTCTCGTGGGGATCTTCCTGTTTTCGGTCGAGGCCGTCCGAAAAGGCCATCGGCCAAAAGACGTGGTCAAAATGCTGTTGTCGGGCGCTCAGAAGACGATCCCGGTCATCGTCGTGTTCATCATCATCGGGATGCTGATCGGCCTTTGGATGTCCTCCGGAACCCTTTCCTGGCTCGTTTATTATGGCTTGAAGATCATCGCCCCGAATCTATTCCTATTCTTCTGCTTCCTCCTGACCTGCTTGGTGTCGATCCCGCTCGGAACCTCTTTCGGAACGGTCGGGACCATCGGGATGGTACTGCTCATCATCGCCAAGTCCGGAAACGTCCCGATCGCGCCGGTAGCTGGGGCGATCCTTTCCGGCGCCTATTTTGGGGATCGCAATTCGCCAACCTCCTCGAGCGCCCTGCTCGTATCGACGATGACAGGAACGGATTTGTACGGAAACCTGGCGAGAATGCTCAAAACCGGGATGCCCGCCTTCTTCGTCGCCTGCCTGCTATTTTTGGCGATATCGCCCGTTTACCCGCTCGCGGCGGTGGACCAAACCTTCGTGGCCAGCCTCCCCGAATACTTCCGCATCTCCATCTGGAACTTAGCGCCCTTGGCTGTGCTCATCGTCTTCATCTTCCTTCGCGTCAAGATCCGGTACGCCATGCTCTTCAGTTGCATCTGCGCGTTTTTCGTCGCTCTGTTCGTGCAACGGTTTCCCCTAGGAACGATCGGGCAGGCGATCCTCACCGGATTCCAACTTTCAGGCGCGGGGAGAGTTCCTCAGGTGATCCGCGGGGGCGGGATCACCTTTATGTTCAACGCGATGACGATCGTGATCGCTTCGGCCGCCTTTAGCGGCTTACTGGCCAGGAGCGGCTTGATCCGCCACTACGAAACCGCGATTGCGGCGATGACGCGGAAGATCGGGGCCTATCCCTCGTCCATCGTCACGACGCTGTTCACCGCGTCGTTGGGATGCACCCAAACGTTGGCGATCATCATGAACACGCACTTGCTATCGAAGCCCTACGCGGAGCTCGGGAAAACGAAAGAAGACCTCGCCCTCGACATCGAAGACACGGTGGTCGTCCTCGCGGCTTTAATCCCGTGGAACGTGGCGGGAGCCATTCCATTGAAAATGCTCGACGCCCCGCTGAGCGCTCTGCTTTTCGCCTTCTTTATGTGGACGCTTCCGGTCCTCCGATTGGCAAGCCTTGGGCTGCGTCGACGCCGGCAGACACGGCGGCCTGGGAGCGCCGCTGGGAACGCCGAACTTTAGTTCGGCATGGCTTAAAAGATAGAACAGGGTTTCGCACAGAGGCCACAGAGAGAACACGAAGGGTTGCACTGAGGCCGCCCAAGAAACGCCGCTGGGAACGCCAAACTTCGCGGGTTATCGCGGGGTAACCAGCGGGCTGACTTCGGAAGCCCACGAAGTCTCGCGATACTAATGAAGTCCAGCAATCCGCTCGAATAAAAGCGTATCGCGCCGTCGCGAAAAGAAGGAGCGCTTACGCCGCGATGCTGCTCTCGGGAACGCCCTGGAAACGCCGAACTTTAGTTCGGCATGGTATAAAAGATAGAACAGGGTTTCGCACAGAGGCCACAGAGAACACGGAGAGAACACAGAGAGAACACGGAGAGAACACGGAGATTTGCATCCAGGCCGCCCAAGAAACGCGGCTGGGAACGCAGAACTTCAATTCGGTATGAGCGCTGGTTCGGTAAAAGTTAACAAGCCGCGAAACGGGCGGCTGATTCCGATAGGCGTTTACGTCTCAGCCGCGGCAGGTTGTTCTTTCTTGAAGGCCTCCAAGAAATCGTTCAGTTTGTGCACGCTCACGGTCACACCCTTCTTGGTCGGCAACCATTCGCCCTCATCGTTTTTGAAGAAGATGCGAATATCCATGTACTCTTTCCCTTTATAGCTCTTCAGTTCTATCTGTATCCGTTCGGTTTCGGTCTTGTCGATCACTTGCATAGACGAACCCCCTTCACAAAGCTTCCGAAAACTTTTCGATTTTAACGAATTTTGCGCGCGATGTCAAGGGCAGCGGAACGCTTAGGAACGCCGAACTTCGCCGGTCATCGCGGGGTAACCAAAGGGCTGACTTCGGTAGACCACGAAGTCTCGCGACCCGCCATGGGAACGCTTTGGGAACGCCAAACTTTAGTTCGGCATGTTTTCCTAGAAGAAAACGACTTTCGCTCAGAGGCCACGGAGAACAGCCTGGGAACGCCAAACTTTAGTTTGGCATGTTTTTTGGAAAAAAACAAGTTCACACAGAGAACACGGAGAACGCAGAGAGAGCACTAAAATACTTTTCGAGAGCTCTCTATAGCACCGTTCGCGACTATCTTAAAAAAACTGCCAGCTTAAAAGCTGGCGTTCCCAGAGTGCTCTCAAAAGCCGTAAAACTTGCCAACTTAAAAGTTGGCGCTCCCAGACGTTCCCAAGCATTTCCAGAAAGCATTCTCCGTTCTCGGCGTGTTCTCCGTGAGAAGCCCTTTTTCTCTTTTTGCACTCAAAAACATGATACAATCTTCATCGCACGAACCGTTTAATCTCGCAGGAAGGAGAGGACACGCTGTGCCCGTCGTCATCACCGCCGACATCATCGCATCTCGCGAGCACCTGGAAGAAACGCGAAACCTAAATAAGAGGATCCTCGAAACGCCTTTTCCCGACATGGCGATGCCGTTCCTCTTCCTACGGGGCGACGAGATCCAAGGGGTCCTTAAAGAACCCGCCGGGTTGGGGCAGGCGCTGCGGCGCCTACGACAGACCGCCTTCCCTTTGGCGTTGCGCATCGGAATCGGCGTTGGCGCCATTGACGCGCCGGAGGACACGTGGGAGCGCAACAGCTGGCTACTCAGCGGTGAGGCCTTCTACAACGCGCGCGATGCGCTCAACGAGATCAAGAAAAGGAAAGAACCGATCACGACCATAAAAACGACCGACGCCCACATCGACCCGGTGCTCAACGCGCTGCTACGGTTAATCGACGTGATACGGAACGGGTGGACCGAAAAACAATGGGAAAGCGTCCTCGCTTACGAGACGCACGGGACCTACGACAAAGCCGGAAAAGCCCTGGGCCTTCCGTATCAAAACGTCTTCAAGCACTGCGAACGTGCCTCCTGGAAAGAGGTCCGTACCGCGGAAGAAGCCATCGAACGCTTCTTGAGCGGTTTGTAGGAGAGCCTTTTCTGGGATCGCTACTGGGAACGGCAACCTAGGCACTTCGCTGGGAACGCCTGGGAACGCCAAACTTTAGTTTGGCATGGCTTAGATTTTTTGGAAAAACGGTTTCGCACAGAGAACACAGAGAGCACAGAGAGAACACTAAGATTATTCCTGAGTGACCTCTGGGAACGCCTGGGAACGCCGAACTTTTGTTTTGTATGGCTTTGGTTTTTGGAAAAACGGTTTCGCACAGAGAACACAGAGAGAACACTAAGATTATTCCTGAGAGACCTCTGGGAACGCCTGGGAACGCCAAACTTTAGTTTGGCATGGCTTTGGTTTTTGGAAAAACGGTTTCGCACAGAGAACACAGAGAGAACAGAGAGAACACTAAGATTATTCCTGAGTGACCTTTGGGAGCGCCTTGGGAACGCCAAACTTTAGTTTGGCATGGTTTAGGTTTTTGGGGGCGCCGAACTTTAGTTCGGCACAGTTTCCTATAAAAAAAAAGAGTTCACACAGAGGGCACGGAGGGAAAACTGGGAACGCCAAACTTTAGTTTGGCATGGTTTAGGTTTTTGGGGGCGCCGAACTTTAGTTCGGCACAGTTTCCTATAAAAAAAAGAGTTCACACAGAGGGCACGGAGGAGGAATGAAAACGTAGAAGACATGCCAGCTTAAAAGCTGGCGTTCCCAGGCGTTCCCAGGAAGCAAACCATGCCGAACAAAAGTTCGGCCTACCTAAAAGTAATATGAATACGTATGATAAAGTAGAAATAACCCATAGAACGTATATGTCAAGGAGGGATGACCGTGGCATTGTTCGGCTGCTATCTGATCCTTTTCGTCATCGTGGATTACCTTCATCCGGTACCAGCGTTTGGGGCGCAAGGAGTGGAAGGGCGCGGAAAGTTCCGGTTGGGGTGGCTGCTTCTGGCGTTGGGGTATGCGGTAGTGACCCTTTTTTTCGTCCCGATCACCACGCTCTGGGTTTTTGTGCCGATTTGGGTGGTCCACCTCTGCGCGTTGGGGATCAAAGCTCGGGCGATGAAACAGGCGAAACCCTACGGAAGGTTGGTCGTCTATCTCCTCTATCACCTCGGCGCCGCGTTGACGTTTGCCTTATACTTTCTCTATTTGAGCCGCTCCGGACTGGGTGAGTGTGCTACCCCTCGGTTCGGGATTTTAGCAGATTCCGGGTTAATGAAGCCGCAAAACCTCTACGGATTCCTCCTCTTTCTCTACGTCTGCCTCACGGGCGCGCAACTCATGCGGTTGTTTCTGGACATCGTCTATCGAAAGGTCCCGGAGTACGCCACGAAGCTCTATCCCGAAGGCGAAAAGCGGACCGAGATCACGAACACGGTGATGACCGGCAGAATGATCGGCATCTTGGAACGCGCGCTGGTCTTCATCTTCGTGATCGCGAACAACCTCTCCGGTATACCCTTCATCCTCACGGCAAAATCCCTCGCACGCTTTAAACAGCTCAACGATCGGGATTTCGCGGAATACTATCTGATCGGAACGCTATTCAGCGTCCTGATCGCCCTCTGCGGCGGCTTCATCTTCCGCTTCTCATTTTAGCGCCTTCGTCCCGGAGCGCCTGGAAGGAGGTTAAGACAGGGGTTCGCACAGAGAACACAGAGAGCACGGAGAGAACACAAAGCTTATTTCCGAGAGTGCTCTGGGAGCGCCTGGGAACGCCGAACTTTAGTTCGGCAGGGTTTTGAAAAAGACAAAGGACAGATCGCGGGGTCATAAAAACCCCTTACCCCGCGATGACCTACGAAGTTCGGCGTTCCCAAAAGTTCCCAGGAGCTCGGGCGGCTCTTCCGGAAAGCGGCTTATCCTTGACTTACGTGAGGTTATCGATATTCTTTAAGTCCTTGAGAGATAGCCCGGTGATCTCCGAGACCTCTGACAAATCCATCCCCTTGTGTATGAGCTTTTTGGCAATTTGGTATTTCTCTGCCTCTCGACCTTCCTCTCGACCTTCCTCTCGGCCTTCTTTTAGCCCTTCCTCTCGGCCTTCCTCTCGGCCTTCTTTTAGCCCTTCCTCTCGGCCTAACTTTAATCCTTTTTCCAATTCCGCTTTCCGAAAGGAACGCTCATCTCGAAGCGCTTTCTCGCGCTCTTCCGCTATCGCTCGCTCTTCTCGACTCCGGCTCAGTTCTTCTAACAGGTTGATCGCTTGTCCCACCTCTCCTACCTCCTTCCCGAGCTCCTTTATCCTTTGATTTTCTGGGTTACTCAAGAACAATAGCCAACCCTTGAGGTCTTCTCCTAATTCTTGGGGGCTCTTCTCAATCTTTCGCGTCTCTATAAAGTGTATCTCCAGAAAGTCTCCCAGCTTTTCACACGTTTCTGCGTCCCGTATATGATAGACAGAGTGGATCCTGTCGTGCTCGAATTGATTGTACCCCAAAACATTCACTGTGATCGTGTTGCATAACTTGCCGTAATCGTCACCTTGCGTCAGCTGGTCCGAATACATTTTTGTCAAATAGTATATCGTCCTCTGGAGCATATGTTCGTACGGGAGTATCTGTACCTCGATGTTGACAAGTTCCCCGTTGTTTAACGTCGCCTTGATGTCCATTACCGAATGCTTGTCCAACTTGAAGCGTTTTTCATTCGTATGGTCGAGTATGCGTAGGTCGACGATTTTATGCCCTTGGCTTTCGATCCCTAAGGAGTTTAAGAAATGGATCAGTATCTCTTTGTGCTTTTCATTTCCGAAAATCTTCTTGAAGGTATAGTCGAGCAGTGGGTTCAGGTACTTTTTCTCCATCGGGGAAACCTCCATTGTGGCTGTTTGAGTTAATCATACCACTTTTTCGGACGTAGTTCTCGTTCCGTATGTTCTTTGGTATTTGCGAATGTTTTTCTGTGAATGCCAACTTAAAGTTGGCATATCTAAAAAAACTTGTGGTCGCACAGAGCTCATGGAGAACACAGAGAGAGCGCCAAGAATATCAATGAGTGCACCCAAAAATTGTCCTGGGAGCGTCCTGGGAGCGCCCTGCGAACGCCAAACGTCGCGGGGGTTATCGCGGGGTAACCAGCGGGCTGACTTCGGAAGCCCACGAAGTCTCGCGATACTAATGAAGTCCAGCAATCCGCTCGAAAAAAAGCGTATCGCGCCGTCGCGAAAAGAAGGGGCGCTTACGCCGCGATGCTGCTCTCGGGAAGACCCTGGGAACGCCAAACGTCGCTGGGTTATCGCGGGGTAACCAGCGGGACTCCGCGATCCGCCTTGGGAACGCCAAATTTTTGTTTGGCATAGCTTTTGAAAAATGCAAAGATCGGATCGCGGGGTCGTAAAAATCACTTACCCCGCGATGAACTTCGAAGTCATCAAGCGTCTTACTTCAGTTTGGCACGGCTAAGGTTTTTGGAAAAAAGGGGTTCGCCCTGAGACCACGGGGAGCGTACAGAGTCTTATTCGACTGAATCCAAGAAAGAATGATCATCGCGTTCTATTTTCCATCCTTCTGATTTATCGAGGGTCAGAAGCGTCAAGTTTTTATCCCAAGAGAATAAAGACGGCTCGAATCCTGTTTTTGATACGAGTAGCGTATGGCTAGGCTTTACGGCCATAACCTCGCATTTCCTCTTCAATTCAGAGAGTACCGGTATCCCGACCTTTTTGTTCGTCCATTTTACTTCCCCAACAAAAGTCGTGGTTCCTTTTTTTCCGTAGATGTCGATCTTTTCCCCAGCTTTCCAATACCTACCGATTGCGTCCGGTTGCGAGAGCTCTTTGATAACGATCCGCGCCTGTTCCTCAAACTCGTATGCCACATAACTTGCGAATTGAACCTCGTATTTTGTTTTTACGCGCCTTCCTTCTCCTCTTCCCACCTCATCAAAGTGGGGGAATATAAAATAGTACCAAAAGCGGAAAAGGGGATCCAGCAATACGTAGCGGATATTGCGCGTTCGTTTAGGGTTTTCTTCCGTCGGTAGGGTTTCGGGTTTCACGAGGTTCAAGGAGCGCAAGGTTTGCAAATAGGGATGGAGTTTGCGGGTATCGTTCAATCCAACTCGACTGACAATTTCATTGGTTTTATGGCACCCATTTGCGATAGCTTCCATAATCGATTGATAAAGCGCCGGTTCTCGCAACTCTTGCATCAGGATAAAAAGCGGCTCCTCTTTTAGTGGAGCGCCCAATGTGATAAAGAGCTTCTCTATGCTTTCCCAAATGCTTGAAGACCGATCCGGAAGATTCAAATACAGTGGGATACCTCCCAAAACGGCGAAGAGTTCCATAAGGTGATGGAAGTTCTTCTCCGGAAAAAACAAGGGTAAGTGTTTAAAAGAGAGGGGCAGCAGTTTCATATATCCGGTTTTTCTTCCGAAAAGGGGATTATTGTAAGAAAGAAGGCTCTCCATAAAACTGATGCTTGAGCCGCATAGGAAGAGTTTAAGGCGACTCTTCATCTCATAAGAGTCGATAAGCGCTTGTAGGATCGACACGATTTCGGTGGCGCTTTCCGCGATATAGGGAAACTCATCCAAAACGACGATGAGGGGTTCTTTCGTAGACAGTTCGAAAATTGACTGCAAGGCGTCCTGCCAGGTATCGAAGCGGACTCCAGAAACGGGTAACAAAGAAGCCACTTCTTGTGAAAAGAGCTTCAGTTGCTCTGTTGCTGCGATGCGCCTTCCGGTATAGAACAGATGCTTTTTCTGCTCAAAAGCATTTCGCAATAAAGCGGTTTTACCGACTCTTCGTCTACCATAAAGCAAGAATACTTCCATCTTGTCTGAACTTACCTTTTCTTCGAGCGCGTGCAGCTCTGCTTCCCGGTTATAGAACATAATTCCACCTAATAAACAGGATTAGTATAATTTGGATTATACTAATTACGATTATACCATATAACCATCGATCCTTGAAGCGCCCTGGGAACGCCAAACGTCGCGGGGGTTATCGCGGGGTAACCAACGGGACCCCGCGATACGTCTTGGTAGCGCCTTGGGAACGCCAAACTTTAGTTTAGCAGGTTTTCGAAAAAAAACGGACTCGCACAGAGAACACAGAGAGCACGGAGAGAACACAGAGGGAAAACCAAAGTTTTTTCAGGGAATGCTCTGGGAGCACCTTGGGAACGCCAAACTTTAGTTTGGCATATTTTTGAAAAAAACAAGAGTTCGCACAGAGAACACAGAGAGCACGGAGGGCACGGTGAAAACAAGCAACGCGGCGTAAGCGCTTATAGTTTCGCGACGGCGCGATACGCTTTTGTACGGGCTGATCTCGGGGGTTCATCAGTATCGCGGGGTAACCAACGGGACCCCGCGATTCGCCCCGGGAGCGCCTTGGGAACGCCAAACTTTAGTTTGGCATGGCTTTGGTTTTTTGAAAAAAAGGGTTCCCACAGAGACCACGGAGAGAACACCGAGAATATCAATGAGTGAACCCAAGAAATGGCCTGAGAACGCCTTTCGGATGGCCTCCATATCGGCGAACTGAGCGTGGGTCGGTAAAGCCACCTTACACTACAGCGCCATCAAGCGTAACTCACAGAGCAAAAAAACAAAGAGGAGGCCCTTTTTGATAGGCTTACTGCTTCGAAAAAAAGCCCGACTGATTGTCGGGCTTTTTTCTAGCTCTATGAGCGAAAGAACAGAAAATGTCTCCGGGAAAATTCCAAAATAGGCTAGGGAATAACTGGAATCGGAATTTCCGGGATCTTAAGTTCGGGAGAAATCGGCAAGTGCGATGGGCCTGTGATTTTTTTCGAGCCAGAGAAACCTAGTTCTCTTCCGATAACCATTTCTAAGGAACCAGAACCCGAAAGGGTCACTTTTGCATTGGGCGCATAAACGTACTTTACGGTACCGCTTCCGGTTACCTCAACTGTTGTTCCACCAATGATCACACCCGGCGTAATTTTACCGCTACCACTAACGTCCAGATTGCATTTTTTACAATAAGCAGAGTTGACATCGCCGCTTCCCGAGAGTTTAATTAAACCGGATTCGACGCAATAAATCGCTCCGACGTCGGCGCTCCCAGTTAAGTAAATATCTGCGCTCATACAGATCATATCTTCGACTTTTTTGGTTCCCGATCCAGAGATATCTATCTTTTTTTTGGGGATGTCTTTCCGTGTTTGATAGATGTTGCCTTGAAATGTGCTAGTTCCAGCTAGTTTTAAATCCTTAGAACCAAGGTAGAAAAGGAATACGGAAGTTTCTTGAGAATTCCCGTTCACCTTAAGCGAATCAGATCCGTCAAAACTGAATTCACCTAAAACAAACAAAAACAGTCTTCCCGTACCGTTCCTGTTAATTTCAATTTTGCTGTTCTTAAATATACCAATTTTTAAAACTATGTCAGTATTGCCTACATTAACAGTAATCACTTTGGTGCCGCTTTCAATCTTATTATATACTCCGCTTTGCGTGATAGTAGTGGCTTGTTTATCTATATCTGGGCGAGTCTGTGTTACTTTTGCGGCTTCTTGAATCGCCCTGGCAAGTTTAGTTTCGATGTCTGTCGAGCGGTCGTCTGGCATAGGAAATACGAGTTGTTTCGTCAATTGGTTCGGTGGGCTCCATCCTTGGGGAAGATCTAACACATTGCTTGGAATTGCTCCAGGGCCCCCGATATAGAAATTTCTCTCAGGGTTCACGATCCCGCTTGTACCACTGAAACTGACCGGTTTTTTTCCATTTATGTAAGTAGTGGCGTTAGTGCCGGTATACCCCGAGGATGTCACGCTCCCAATAAACTTCATTATCCCACCCACAGAAAAAACGACCCAACGGTCCGGGTCTCCGGTAACAGGGGCCTGCGGGGCCTCCGTGGAATTAACATTTCGGTTCGGGTACGGGACTTCCGGAATTTCGTAGTCAACCAACTCAAAGTGAATTTTGGAATTTCCAACCATAGATATATTTTTCGCAATAACAGTCCCTTCTACGAAAGCGTCTCCGGAAAGCTCAACTAGCGCATTGGGCGCATATATACATTTCATTTGATGTGAAGCCCATCCGCTTACGCCTACAGAAGCGCCCCCTGTTATCACCTGGTTCATTACTTTGCTACCTCCAGAAATGGAGATATTCCCCTCAGGAGTAAAAATGGAATTTGCGGCGGCACCGGACCCTGAAAGGTTTATGTTTTTGTTCGATACCAGGTTATTCACAAAGGAAGAACCGCTCACCGTTATGCTATCTGCTCTTTGTATGTAAAGTGACCCTTTTAATTGGAATTGTGTGAAATTGAATCGATCCGATGTTCCTTTATAGAATAAATGGATATAATCATTCGAGCCGTCGCTCGATAACAATTTCGTGTTACCACTCAGATCCAGAGAATTCTCTACGAACACAAACGCTTGTCCCGTTTTTTCTCCTACTCGCTCGACAGTCCAAGCCGTGCTCCCCCACATCTTTAGAGTGTCGAATCTCAATAGGATATCATCCGTATTGACCCGCAACGTCGATACGGAATTGTGAAGATCTGCGTTTTCTGCGGAAAGGTAAAACCATCCGGTCGCCCCTACGTTTCTTACGTTCAGTTTGTTTTCAACCAGTAGAGACTCGAAAACTAAAACAACATCTCCCGATCCGACGTCAATATCGAAAGTTTTCGTGTTCGTTTTAAATGCCGCATTCTTGGCAAAAAGATAAAAAGCGCCATTTCCGTTTCGTTTAACTGAGACAGCCCCCAAAGTATCTAAGGTATCAACCACAACGACCAAATCCTTGGACCCCACTACAAATTCTAACTCATGTGCTTCTCCGATAGTCTTGATCGATGTGTATCTGCCACTTTCAGTAATCGTTATCTTTGTTATCGCGGGGTTCCGTTGTGTTTGCGTTGCCCCTTTGGAAACGACCCAGTTAGGCACTGCTGGCACTTTCGGGGAATCTGGAAAATCGAGGTGTTCTTCTTTTGGGTCATCAAAAACCTGTCGGGCGTTCAAGACCTTCACATTATTGATAAATTCGGCGATTTTCTCTTGTCCTTGCGCGCCTAAATTACCTCCACCCACGAGGTCGGCTGGCTTCGCGCCCGGGCCAAAATAAAAATGGCCCGCCGGGATAATAACCGATGCATTCGACCCGCCTAATATTACCGGCTTTTCCCCACCGATCAATGCAGCAGCATTCGTGCCCATAAAACCGCTTGGCGCGCTTTCATTTTTCGGTTTTAAATACGCGTCGCCTTCTAATTTGTATTTCCCTTCTGTTGCGAAAACCGCCCATTCAGTTGGGTCATCCGCAGGCGTCGCGTCTGGAGTGGTCTCCGACGCCGGTGGAGTGGGAGGAAACGGAGGGTTCACGTTTGGGTTTAGGGGGTCATCGCCCCCGCCTGAAGAATCACCAAATAGCGATGTCGGGGTTCCTATTTCCGTCGAAACCCAGTAAAAATTCGTCGTACCGAAAACGGCGATCGCTATGAAAAGGATCAAAACTCCAAGTAATTGGCTCTTTCTCATAAAGCGCCTCCTTTACCTTTATTATTTTTGAGATCTTCCTCAAATATAGACGAATACAACTGACTCATTTCTTTCGACAGCCTCTCCCTTTTTCGGCTTTCAATTCAGGCAACGCTGCTCAGGACTCCTTCTTCAGCTTATTCTTCCTACTATTTTCTTTCAAACCTGTATATCACGCTTTCTCGATAGTAGGGTGAAACTTGTCTTTCGAATGGATCGTCATCCTGCGCTGAAAAACTATTCCCCTCCTCACCATACACCGAGATCGCTGAATTTGACGGCGCCAACAGGTTCGTTTGCGAGGCGTCGATCAAAGCGTATAGAGAACCGGATTCCGATCCAATGGTCTCCTTGTTTTCTAATAACGTGAGGTGAGTTATGTTTTCGATTTTAACAGACGTTGCGCTGGGTGAAAAACCATGGGTTTTCTCTATCCCCCAGGTATCCAAATTCAACCAAAATATATTAAATTCAATAGCCGTGGCATTACCTGAAATATCGTTTATGAAATTTCCCACGAAATCTTCAGAAATGTTCTCAAAACCAGTTTCGTTGACGAAGTCTACCCAGTTTTTTACTGAAAGGATGGCGATTTTCGAGTACTGTTGCATCTTCGCTTTCAACGCCTGACCCTGGCTTCTATAGAGATCTTTGGACATATTGTGGACGTAGATCGCGGCCATCGTGGAAAAAACGAGGAGGATCACCGCGAGCGTGATGTAGATGATCCCGTTTCTGAGTTTCATTCCTCACCCCCTAAGGTCCAGAAGGCGCGTTCTTTGCGAAACTCAATGTGCTCGCCCGGGTTCGCCGGGTCGGGGATCAGATAGGTTAATTTCAGTCGTATAAACGATCCGCTGGAATCCGATGCAAAACTCGTCTCTTCCTCTTTTATCGGCGCGAAAAGCGTTTGTGTGATCGTGCCGCCAGCGGTCGGGATGTATTTGCTCATCACCAGTTTAGACTCTGTTGCTGAAAAAGTGGTTCTAGCGATCATCTCTCCGAAGTATCGTCTATTCCCCCCGATGGCTATACCCCCGAATACAGGCGGGTATTCGGGGATTTCATATCCGAGGGTCAGCAAGAAGTTGTCTAATTCAGTTTCGCCGGTATTCTGGTATAGCCCCGGCGACGTTGATTCAGGGCTTTCTCTGATTATGAATACTTGTGATTCCGGATTCCAAGAGGTGAGTGTTGCGTCAAAACCTCCTTCCAAAGAATTAGCCCTGAAGACCCAAACCGGCGCCGAGTTTTCGCCGTCTTTAGGCCAATAGCTCTCCTGTCCGGTGATTAACGCAGTTGCGCGTAAATAAGGAAAAAAGACGCTGGTTGCGGGAATATCCGGGTATCTTTCCTTGAACTTGTCTTTCACAATTGGGTATTTTTCAAAGTCCGAAAATTTCCTCAAAATTCCTTTCGCCACCTGCGCGTACTCGATCGTCAGGGTTTTACCATCTTGGGAAGGCACGGCGCCCTTTCCTTCGAACGCCGAAAGCTCTCCCTCTCCGAAATCAGGGTCGACAAACGGTATGCCCTTGAGCGTTCCGGCCATACTCCCGGCCCAGCGCAGTTCGCGCTCTATGATAGAAAAGGCGTTTTCGAGCTGCGTTTCCGCGTACAGTTTTGCTGTGATCTGCTTGTTGAGTAGCGTCGCTTGTATGATCGCCTGGAAAATTCCCGCAAAGAGTAGTAAAAACACGGCGAAGACTCCGATCGCCACGATCAGCTCGGTGAGCGTAAATCCTTTTCTCTTTCTGCTCATCGCTGCATCACGCTCGGCATCCCGTCCACCACTTTTATCACCCTCTGCGGCGCGTCTGTTCCTGTGCCACGTTTGGTGAGGTAGATCCGGATAGTTGTGGATTCTTCTCCGGTAAGAAGTTCATAGCTCCCGTTCTTCCCGCTCTCTTCTTTGACCCACGCGCCAAAGATGTAATAATATTTCCCGTCGGGCTCGAAATCGATCGAAATCGAATCGTACACTAAGGGGCGCAAGGGCATTTGTATCACGGCTTGCGGGATCTCCCACTTTGACAACACGTAGTACTTATTCACGCCTTCTTTTTGTATTCGCACACCGGCGGCAAAATGCGTGGGGTTTTCATTTTCATCGGTGATCAGACTAACCCTGCTGACGTAAGTGCCAGGTCGCACACTGTTGCCGCGCGCTTCTCCCAGCACGTAGAGTACGCCTTGGACGGCCGAATCGAGTAGCCGCGCGGTATTCAGGTCGCTCGTCATCTTCACCCACGCAGGGATCGCGACCGCAATCAGCGCCGCGACGATCACAAATCCGATAACAAGTTCTACGACCGTGAATGCCTTTCTCTTCATTTGCTTACCGTCACCCATCACGGTTCTTCCGTATTCTTAATCCCGATCCCGGTGAAGGTCAACGTGGGCACAGGATAACTCAAGCCTATCGGTTCGATGGTGAAAACGAGGACTTCGTATTCGATACCCGGTAAATCGTCAGAGACTGGTGAAGATTCACACGAATATGAGCATTGGAACTTGATATCTCTATCGTTTCCTACTCCGCTGCTCGAGCTGGTTTTGAAAGACACGGTCATATTGTCAGAAACTTCCCCAGACCCCATAAGAACCTGTTCGGCGTAGGAGAAGCCCACATCGAACAATGCGGCCTCGATCTCCGTGTAATTTGCCGTTTTGTACATCCAACCCGGCGCCATATAGAGCATCCCGAGCGCTATCAACGCAATCGCTAACGCGATCACTGCCTCGAGAAGCATAAACCCTTCTCGCGCACGTTTGATGGGTGTCATATTTTCCTCTCGATTTATTTATTTATTATTATACCATAGGATGCGGTTGCGCTAACTACCTTCCCGCGATTTTTATCGGCTTGCGGGGCTTTATGTTTAAGACGGAAAAGCGAGCGGGGAGATGGGAGGTGGTCCCAAAAACCGAAGGCATGCCGGACGTAGGGTCAAGAGAAGGCGCCGTGGAGTCAGAGATGTACCGCTCTCGATTTCTGTGTGTGAGTGTCCATCACACCACCTGGCAGCTTACCCTCTCCCGGTTTCCTTCTCCTGCCTCCTCAAACCGTACGTGCGGATTTCCCGCATACGGCTTCCCAAACGGCTTCGTCAAAAGGGTTATGTGACCTTTAACCGGTGAGCGCTTTCGGTCGGTGGGGTACCTCCCTACTCCACCTCTGCCGGTCATCCCCGTTAATGCGGGTTTCGGCCTTCGCCTTTTGATATAGCTTCGCCTTCCGCTCCGGCAGCTTGATGGATGGTTTTATCAGTCTCATCCCTGCATCACTTCCCGTACGAAGCATTGTCCGTTTGTAGGGCCCCTTTGCTCCAGAGGCATTACCCTCCTTCTTCGCTCTTATGGACCCATCCGACTCCCTCTCGCCTTTCAGTCCACTTCCCTCTCGGTTATAGGACCTACCTCTTTCCCGGATTTCTCCGTTCGGGCGAGGAGGGCCTCTCCAGTTGCCTGAAATGTCCTTGTAACCGTGCTGTCGCTTGCACCCCGCCGGAAGAAAGTCCCGTTTCAGTCAGTCTTCAGGACTTCCTGCTGTCTTCGCTGGACTCCAAACAGCTCGACTTCCGAATCCTCGCCTTTCGAGGCTACTATGCGTTCACGGTCGTTACGGCCCGGTTACTCGCTCACCACCCTTTGAGTGGCTTTGTCAACAGACTCCAGACAGTTCGTTTCCTCCCTGCCTGCTGTCCAAGCTACGGGGTCCTGACTTTTTCCCCGGCAGGCTTGCTTTCTTCCTGCTGAACATTTCCGCCTTATCTGGACGTACTGAAGTCCGGCGCTCCCAGGTGACCCCAGCGGTCCCGGGCGTTTCCGAATAACTCACGTGGCTTTGTCGTCTTTTTTAGCGATTGAATTCTTTTTTTTGGAGGCGATTCTATGAAGAAGTTTCTGGTGATCAGCTTTTTGCTGGTGTTGACGTTGAACCTTTCTGTGTTCGCTTACGTGAATCCGGGTTATCAGAATCCAGTTGTAGAAGTCGTGAAAACGACCGCCGATGCCGTTGTCAAGATCGATGTGGTTTCTTCTCGAACGGTAACGACCGATCCTTTTTTCGACGAGTTTTTCAGACGATTCTTTGGGGACAGTATCGATCCCTTCGGATATAACCGCAACCGGACACAAAAGACAGTCGGCTCGGGTTTCGTTTTCGACGAGGACGGACATATTCTGACCAACTATCACGTAGTCGCGAATGCGGACAAGATCCAGGTCACGATGCTGGACAAGTCCGTGTACGACGCGGAGTATGTCGGTGGCGACGCGGATACTGACATCGCCGTGATCCGTATTAAAGGGATGGACTCTAACGTGTTGCCTTACTTGACCTTTGGCGATTCCTCGGCTTTGCAGATCGGAGAATGGGCGATAGCCATCGGCAATCCCCTCGGTTTCCAACACACGGTGACCCTCGGCGTGATCAGCGCGCTGAAACGTACGATACAGGTCGACGACACAAAAACGACCTATACCGATCTGATCCAGACCGATGCGGCGATTAATCCGGGTAACAGCGGTGGGCCCCTCCTGAATATCCACGGGGAGGTCATCGGGATCAATACCGCCATCATTAACCCGATGGAGGGCGTGAACCTCGGATTCGCCATTCCGATCAACAAAGTGAAGGATTTCTTGGAAGACCTGATCAAGTTCGGCAAGCTAAAACGCGCGTACCTCGGCGTTCGTATCGTCAGTATCGACCAGGATACCAAAAAGGCGCTGAACCTCGAAAGTACCAAGGGAGCGCTCATCGTGGAAGTGGATAAGGATTCCCCCGCGGAATTGGCCGGGCTCCAACCGGAGGACATTATCGTCAGCGTGAATGGCGCTGAGGTTGAGGATGCCGATCACTTGGTCAACTTGGTGCGCAAGGAGAAAATCGGAAGTGTCGTCAGTCTGCTCATCGACCGAAATGGGGTGAAGATGGAATTCTCTGTCAAACTCTCGGAGTTAGAAGACACGAGCTCCGCCGCCTCCGCGCCCATCGTGGTGAAACCGGCGGAGAAAACGGTCGCATCCGAACTGCTGGGGTTCACCGTCGCCACATTGACTCCGGATATTCGTTCCCAGCTTTCGATCCCGAACAACGTGGAAGGGCTGCACATCGCCGAAGTAGATTCAAAGAGCGCGGCTTATCAGCTGGGGGTCAGGAAAAATGCGATTCTGGTCTCTATCAACCGACAGACGGTTAAAACCCTCGAGGCTTTCGACAAAATCGAAAAGACCTTGAAAAAGGGCTCATCGGTCGCTCTGTACCTCTACATCCCAGGCCAAGGCAGCGTTTTCGTTTCCTACCCGCTTCAGTAGAAGAAGGCGCTCGATACAATGAAAAAAACCGGCGAAAGCCGGTTTTTTAAATGGGTTTGAGAGAATGGACCCGACTCGTGATCATTCTTTCACCGCGCCCTGGGTGAGACCGGCGATGATGTATTTTTGCGCGAAGAAGAACAGGATCATCGTCGGGACGAGCGCTACGATAATCCCCGCGCCCAGCACGTTCCATTGGATTCCGGCTTTCGATATGAAGGAGTAGAGGGCGACCGGCACGGTCATCTTCGCGTCGCTGTCCAGAAAGAGCGCGGCGGTGAAGAGTTCGTTCCAGTTGTTGACAAAAGAAAAACTGAAGACCGCGGCCAATCCGGGCAAGAGCAGCGGCACCGTGATCCGAAATAGAACCCCGAGACGCGTGCACCCATCTATCAGCCCGGCTTCTTCCATACTTACCGGTATCCGGTCGAAAAACCCTTTCGACATTATCGTGCTGAAGGTGGCTCCCAACCCGATATAGATAATAATTATCCCGAACAGGTTGTTGGTGAGTTTCATTCCGGAGAACATCTGGAACTGCGGGATCATCAATAGATAGGCCGGGATCATCTGCGTGAAAAATAAGAAGATCAACAAAAAGCCTTTACCTTTAAAACGAAACCTTGAAAGCGCGTACCCACTGAAGAGGGCAAAAAACGTCGATACGATCGACGCGAACATGGTGACGAAAACACTGTTCCCAAAGTATTTTGAAAACTTGGCGAAGCCGAAGAGGTACCGATAGGCGTCGAAAGACGGCTTTTCTGTCCAGTATTTGATCGGAAAGGTGTAGATGTCTTCGGGCGGCTTGATAGAGGTGAGGAATATCCATAGGATAGGCGCGATAGCAAAGGCTAAATAGAGGCCTAACGCGAGCGCCTTCAAGGTTTTTTTGACCGATTTTTTCACGCGCAAGGCTCTACAACTCCATCCGTTTAGTGTTCGTTACGAGGTATGTGAACGTGGTAAAGACCATCAGAATGCTAATGATGATCACGCCGACGGCGGAGGCTTTGGAGAAGTTGTTGTTTTCATAAAAGACGATGTTGATCATATAAACGGAGAGAATCTCCGTCGCTTTAGCCGGCCCGCCCCGGGTCATCGCGTATATGATGTCCGGATAGTTCATCACCCAAATGACGCGCAAGAGCACGGTGTTGATGAGAACGGGTCGGATGAAAGGCAGGGTCACCTTGAAAAAGGTGTTGATCGGATTGGCTCCATCCATCCAGGCGGATTCGTAAACGTCTTGCGGTATTCCTTGTAAAGCGGCTAAAATCATAATCGCGAAGAATGGAAAGCCATACCAGATGTTGACCGTGATGACAGCAACCATAGCGAGAACGGGATCCGAAAAGAAACTAATCCCCCTCTCGATGATCCCCAACCGTATCAAAATATCATTGATGATGCCAAAAGAACCATCAAAGAGCCATCTCCAAATCAAACCGATCGCGAAACCGGATAAGGCCCAGGGGTAGAAAACAAACCCCGCGTAGATTCCTCGCCCTTTGAAAGGTTTTCGCATTAAGAGCGCCAAACCCAACCCCAGGAGCATCTGAAACAACACCGAGAAGAAAATCCACACGAAGGTGTTCCAAAGAATCAGGCCAAAATCGCCACTCTGTAAAACCCGTTCGTAATTTTGAAGTCCGATGTATCGGATTCGCCGGATATTGAAGACGGTGTAGTTTTGGAAGGACAGTATGAAACCTCGGATCGTCGGATAGATCGTGAGAAATCCGATGACCGAGAAGGTAGGAATAAAAAGAGCCAACAGAAAGAAGAATCGTCGGCTTTTCTTTTTTAGAGAATGATGAGGTCGCATTTCGGGAGAAGAAAAAGGCGCTTGCGCGCCTTTTTTTTGCTTAGATCCCGGCATCTTTCCAGAAATTGGTGAACTCCTGGAGGGCTCTTTCCGGAGTCATTCGGTTCATCAGGAGCCGCTCCTGTATATCTCCTTGCAGTCGGAACCATTCGCCCCACAGTTCGTTGTCGATAGGGTATGCAGTGATCTGGTAGGTCACGGGATCGTCAAACATCGCTGCCCAACCGTCAAACACTGCGGAACCGAAATACGGGTCACTCTCGTAAATACGGGAATCCACGGGCAAGGCGCCGTATTCTTTACAGAAATACGCGGCGTTCTCCGGCAGATTGAAGAATTCGATGAATTCCCAAGCGATGTCCTTGTTCTTAGAATACGATGGAATTCCCCAGCCGCCGAACCCGAACGTCGGATAGACTTTCCCTCCGGGTCCCACAGGTAAAGGCGCCGTTTTGTATACCCCGGTAGTCAGCAGGTAGTTCAGGAGAGCGGTGGTGTCCGGGTCTTGAAAGAGAATGGGAGTGAGGCCCGAAACGAACGCGTTCACCTGCTCATCGAAACCCCAGGATATCGAGTCCTTGGGTGAGGCCTTATGATACAGTTCTATATAGAATTTCAATCCTTCGAGCGCCCTGGGGTCTTCGAAGATGATCTTTCCGGAGGTCGTTTTGTACATACAAGCGGGGTCGATGTCGTTGAAGAAGGAGCAGAGCACGAGGTCCATAAAGTTGACTGGGTCGATCCCGCGATAGGAATACCCGTATTGGTCTCTCCCGTTTGTGATGTATTGGCATATGGCCATCATTTCTCCCATCGAGCGAGGGGCGCCGAGGATGTTGTATTTTTCCAAGATATCCGGTCGGTAAAAGAGGGTCTTTACGTAGATCGCGTTCGGCATAATATAGGCGGTATTGTTCACCGTTCTCGCGGCTTCCACTACCCCATCCACCCAATACTTGGCTTGTTCGGAGCGAGTGATGTATCGTTCCAAATTTTCCAAAACACCCATGCTCACAAGCCCACTGAGCAGCCAATCGCTTACTTCCACAATATCCAAAGGCTCTTCGTTACTCATCATAATGTTGACTTTCGACACCGCCGTTTCATATGGGGGTGAGATCAACTCGATCTTGACGCCAGGTTTTAAGGCTTCAAACTTTTCGATGATGTTTTCGATGATTTTGGTTCTTTCGGGACTAGCAAAGACCTGAATCATCCGGAGGGTGGTGTTGGAGAACAGAATCGAAGTAAACAAAACGCATAAAAGTACCAGTGTAAGAAGTGTTTTTCTCATTAATGCTCCTCCCTTCTATATTATGTTCGATTCCATTATATCATAAAAACACCCTAAGGGTCTGTATAGGTGTGGGTCAAGCCATGAGATGCAATCAAGAAACAAGACCAGTCGATGGCACGTTTTTTAGTCAACGTAGTCATCGCGGTGTAAGCGCCTCTTCTTTTCGCGACGGCGCGATACGCATTTAAAGAGAAGAAAGGCGGATCGCGGGGTCCCGTTGGTTACCCCGCGATAACCCACACACGCGCATCGCGGCGTAAGCGCTTCTTCTTTTCGCGACGGCGCGATACGTTTTTGTACGTGTCTTGAAAAACAGGGTTCGCACAGAGAACACAGAGAAAAGACTGAAGAAAACTCGTGGGGCCGACTTCCAGTCAGCCTATCTCTCTGTGAACGCCTGGGAACGCCGAACGTTTATTGGGCATACTTGTGATTTCGCTTTTCCAAGCGCTCTCGGGCGCAACCCTGAGAGCGCCGGACTTCAGTCCGGCACGTCTTTTTTTACGCTTTTCCAGACGCTCCCGCGCGCGTCCCGTTTTCGTCTAACCTATAAGAATCGCCTCGCTTAAGGGCCAAATTCGCAGGCCATTTCCTGAGCGGTCCGATTTCGTGTATAATCGCCACAAAACGAGAGGCCTGTTTTGAAGCTTTGAATTCGTTCAATAGAAAGAGAGATGATAAGAAGTTGGATATGATTCAGTTACCGGAGTTGCGTATAGGACACAATGTGATCCCACTACCTATTGTGCAAGGCGGTATGGGCGTCGGCATTTCATTGGCAGGCTTGGCCAGCGCGGTAGCGAATGAGGGCGGTATCGGCGTCATCGCGAGCGCAGGGATCGGCACCTTCCATTTCGATTGGAATCAGAGCACGATGTCACTGATAGAACTAGATAGGGAAGGGTTACGTTTGGAGATTCATAAGGCGCGGTCTCTGTCCAAAGGGTGGATCGGCGTGAACATTATGGCCGCATTGACCGATTTCTCTTCTCTGTTTCGCGTCGCTTTGGAAGAGCGGGTTGATTTCATATTTATCGGCGCGGGTCTGCCTTTTTGGGATACCAATGAAATCCCGCTTGACGTGATCCATCGGGCGAAAACCAAACTGGTGCCTATCGTCTCCTCAGCGAAAGCGGCCCGTTTGATTTTCCAGTATTGGGATAGAAAATACGGTAGGGTACCGGACGCATTAGTTCTCGAAGGGCCCAAGGCTGGCGGGCATTTGGGTTTTTCTTTAAAGCAGATCGATAACCCCGCCTACCAATTGGAACAATTGATTCCCCAGATGGTCGAGCAAGTCAAGGAGCTGGAAGCCGAGTACGGTCGCCGGGTTCCGATCATCGCCGCCGGAGGAATCTTCACCGGCGGGGATATAAGAAAAGTCTTAGAGATGGGCGTTCAGGGAGTCCAGATGAGCACGCGGTTCGTCGGCACCTTCGAGTGCGACGCTTCGGACCGTTTTAAGGAAGCCTACCTGCGTTGCGCGCCCGAGGACATCACCATCATAAAAAGTCCGGTGGGACTCCCGGGGCGGGCGTTGCGCAATCAGTTCATTATCGATGTGGAAGGCGGTTTGAAGAAGCCGTTCGTCTGCCCATACCACTGTTTGAGCACCTGCGATTTCATTAACGCGCCTTATTGTATCGCGATGGCCTTAACGAACGCGCAAAAAGGAATTCTGGAAGAGGGTTTTGTCTTTTGCGGCGCCAATGCCTACCGCGTGAAGAAGATCGTTTCGGTAAAGGAACTCGTCCAAACGATCAAAGAGGAGTACCGGGCCTCTTTTGAAAATGATCTGAGTCCTCTGGAAGCGCAGAGAGAGAATATGCCGGACTAAAGTTCGGCGCTCCCAGGAGGCGGTCCCAAAGCGTTTCCAGGAGGAGAGAAACCGCGCCGAACGTAGGGTCAAGAGAAGGCGCCGTGGAGTCAGAGATGTACCGCTCTCGATTTCTGTGTGTGAGTGTCTTTCACATACCTGACGGGTTCCCCACTCCCGGTTTCCTTCTCCTGCCTCCTCAAACCGTACGTGCGGATTTCCCTCATAGTAGTTTTCGCGGCGTAAGCGCTAAGTGAAAAGGGGGATCGCGGGGTCCCGTTGGTTACCCCGCGATGACCCTTACGGGATACGTTTATTGAGAAAGACGAAGAACGGATCGCGGGGTCCCGTTGGTTACCCCGCGATGACCCTTACGGGATACGTTTTTTGAGAAAGACGAAGAACGGATCGCGGGGTCCCGTTGGTTACCCCGCGATAACCTTCGGAGTCGGCGCTCACGGGGGACGTCAATAGCGCGCGTAATCGACTGGGTAGAAGGAGACGTAGTTCGGGTCGAAGGTCAATCTGACAGTTCCGATCGGGCCGTTTCGCTGTTTTCCTATGATGATTTCAGCCTCGTGGGGCTCGTTCATAATCTGCACCTCGTTTTCGTCAGAACCGTCTTTTTTCCTTTTGTAATAGGCTTCGCGATGGATGAACAGAACGGTATCCGCGTCTTGTTCGATTGCGCCAGACTCCCTGAGGTCGGACAGGCGGGGGCGTTTGTCCTCTCGCTGTTCGATCGATCGGGATAATTGCGAGGCTGCTATCACGACGACATCGAGCTCTTTTCCGAGGAGTTTCATCGATCGTGAGATTTCCGATATCTCCTGTTGCCGGTTTTCACGTTCCTTCCCGCAGTTCATCAGCTGAAGATAATCGACCACTACGATGTCGAGTCCGTACTCCTTTTTAATACGCCGCGCTTTCGTCCGAAGGGTTCGCGGCTCCAACATCGAATCGTCATCGATGATGAGGTTCATGTCCGTCAACCGACTCGCGGCATTGGTCAGCTGATCCCACTCGTCGTTCGTGATGTCGCCTTTTCGAAGTTTCGAGAAGGGCACACGAGAGGCCATACTCAATAACCGGAGCGCGATCTGTTCCGCCGACATCTCTAGACTGAATATCCCCACCATTTGGTCCGTCCGTTGAGCCATATTGTAGGCGAAATTTAAAGCCAAGGCGGACTTTCCCATAGAAGGCCTTGCTGCGACGATCACCAAATCGGTGTGATGGAAACCCGTCGTTAATGTATCCAATGCATCGTAACCGGTGGAAACACCCGACACGTATTTATTGTCCTGTCGGCTGTCATGCTTGACTTTGATGTCGACGAGATTCTCGAAGGCCTTGTCGATAATGGCTTTTATAGGGCGGAAAGAGCGATCTATCGTCCTTTCCCCGATTTTCAGGATCGAGCGCTCCGCTTGATCCAGGATTTTTTCTACCTCTTCCAAGCTGTAAGCGTTTTCTACGATCTTGCTGCCCGTGTTGATCAGGTTCCGCAAGACAGATTTCTCTCGCACCAGCTTGGCGTATTCGACGCAATGCGCGGAGGTCGGCACGCCCTGGGCCAATTGGACCAAAAACACCTCTCCGCCGATCTTTTCGAGCGCCGCTTCCTTGCGTAGGACATCGGAGAGCGTGACCACGTCGACGGGGTCGGCCTTCTCCACCAATCTTTCCATCGCGCGGAAAACGATCTTGTGTTTTTCGTTATAGAAGTCTTCGCTAGTGATGACTTCCATCACGTCGCTCACCGTTTCCGGATCGATCAACATCGATCCCAGTACGGCGCGCTCGGCCTCCGTATCGTTCGGAGGCGTTCGCAGTTGTCTAATTCCTTCTGCCATAGTAATCAAGTTTCCTTAAGGATGGGATTAGAGATTGGACGCCCTTTTTTTCGAAAGAAGGAGAACGACATAAGGCCTATGGCTATGAGGGCAACGCCGGTAACCTGCGCCGCACGCCAGGTTCCCCAATAGAGGCTATCCAATCGCAACGATTCGATGAAGATGCGACCCAAAGAGTATACGACGAAGTAAAGCGCTGTCACTTCGCCGTGATGCTTGCGCTTTTTTGTATAGCAGAAAAAGAGGATGAAGAAGGTGAGAACATCCCAAAAGCTCTCGTATAAAAACGTGGGATGAAAGTATTCGTACCGTTCATACCCCGGCATACGGTGAGTAAACGGGATAAACATCTTCCAAGGGAGGTCTGTAGGGCTCCCGTAGGCTTCGTAGTTAAAGAAGTTTCCCCATCTGCCGATCGCTTGGCTCAAGGGTAGAAAGGCGGCGGCCAAATCCGTGCCCTGAAAGAGGGTGAAGGAACAGTTTTTTTTAAATCGCGTGTAGAGAGTTATGGCGAGAAAGCCGCCTAGAACCGCTCCATAAATGGCCAGACCTCCGCGCTGGGTCAGAAAGATTTCCAATGGGTTGTCCTTGTACCTATCCCAGCGAGAGAATACGTAATAGAGCCGCGCGCCCAACACCCCGAAGATGATGGCGAAGATGAAAGCTTGAGCGATATGTTCCACTTTCATTCCTTGTCTAACCCCGAAAAGGCTCATAAAAAGATAGCCTAACACTGTCCCTAAAGCGATAAAAACGCTATACCAACGAAAGGAACGCGATCCCATCCTGAACGCGACGGGATTCAGTTGGATCGTATTGTCGAATACCCTTTTCACAAAGATAGCAAGCAACGCTAAGCAAACTATGGCGATGATGGCCACAATCCACTTTTTCATATTTCCCCTCTATTTTAGCGCCTTTTTCTACCCTTTAAACCGTCTCAAAGCCATTCTCCGCCAATAGCGCGTAGAAACAAACTGCACTATGCCTTCGAATGGTGAGGTTCTGCCCCTGGGTTCACTACCGAAGCGCCTCGCGCAGTTATAGAATTTTCTGATCACCGTACCCCGATCAGTCAACATTTTTCACAGAATGACTCCCTCGGCCACCCGATCGTTTGGCGGCGTTCACAGGAGTCTAGTCTCTTCTGCCGGCAGAAACTTCGGTTGGTTTTACGGGCGATTCCGAGATAGGCCGGCCTTTTTTACGGAAGTAAAAGAGCATCAGGAGACCGATCACCAGAAGGGCGACGCCGGTGACCTGCGCCGCGCGCCATCCTCCCCAATAGAGGCTATCCAATCGTAACGATTCGACGAAGATACGGCCAAAAGAGTATACGATGAAGTATAGGGCCGTCACCTCGCCGTGATGCTTGCGCTTTTTTGTGTAAAAATAGAAGAGGATGCAAAAGGTCAGAATATCCCAAGCGCTTTCGTACAAAAAGGTGGGGTGGAAGTAGTCGTACCTTTCATACCCCTGCATACGGTAACTAAGCGGAATAAACATCTTCCACGGGAGATCGGTCGGGCTCCCGTAGGCTTCGTAGTTAAAGAAGTTACCCCATCTGCCGATCGCTTGGCCCAAGGGCAGGAAGGTAGCGGCCAAATCCGTTCCCTGAAAGAGGGTGAAGGAGCAGTTTTTTCTGTATCGGGTGTAGAGAACGGCGCCGAGGAGGGCGCCTAAAACCCCTCCGTAGATAGCCAAACCTCCGCGCCAGGTCATAAAGATTTCCAATGGGTTGTCTTTGTACATATCCCATTGAGAGAATACGTAATAGAGTCGCGCGCCTGCGATCCCAAAGAAGAGACACACGATGATGGCCTCCGCCATGTGCTCCTCATTCATTCCCTGTCTCATCCCGATACGGCTCGCGATGAGATAGCAGAAAATGATCCCCGCCGCGATAACGATCCCATACCAATGGACCTCAAACGGTCCGACCCGGAACGCGATCGGATGCAGCTGGATCGTATTGTCGAAAACCCCTTTCACAAAGAAACCCAGCAACACTAAAGCCACGATGGCGATGATGGCCACAATCCACTTTTTCATCTTTTTACCCCCCTATTCCTGAGTTGTCCGCAGGCCCCTTCTATATCCGCGCCTTTTTCGGCGCGTTGAACCGCGTCAAATCCATTCTTCGTCAGTATCGCTTGGAAACGGGCCACCCGCTCCGCCTTCGGCCGCCGATAAGGTTCGGCCCCCGGGTTCACCGGTATCAGGTTGATATTGACCTTCATCCCTTTCAACAATTCGCACAGTTCTTGCGCAGTTTCATCGGCGTCGTTCACACCCTCTATCAGGACGTATTCGATGGTGACCCTGTCGCCGGTGTTTTCTATGTACTTTCGTATCGCGTGGACCAGTTCTTCCACCGGATATTTGTGATTGATTGGCATCAAAAAGTCCCGAATCCGGTTGTTTGGCGCGTGGAGCGAAACCGAAAGCGTGATCCCCGTTAGAAACGACGCGCCTTCGAGTATCTCTGTCCCCAGCCGTTCGATACCGGGCACGACGCCGGCGGTGCTCACCGTGATCCGGCGTTTGCTGATCCCGAACTGTTTCGGGTCTGTCAGAATACGTATGGCCTGCTTCACTTCCTCGTAATTCAGCAAGGGCTCCCCCATCCCCATGAAAACGATGTTACCGATCTTCTGCGCCGATTCGCTTCCACCGGAACCCGGCGGGCGCTCCATCACCAAGACCTGACCGATGATCTCCGCGCAGGAGAGGTTCCTCACGAAACCGCCCTTTCCGGTGGCGCAAAACGCGCATTTGAGCGCGCAGCCTACCTGCGTGGAAAGACAGGCGGTGATTCGGTCCATATGGTAGAGGAGGACGGACTCGACCGTTTGCGCGTCATCGAGGCCGAGCAGGTATTTTTCCGTCCTATCGATCGGCGAAACGAGACGTTGCACCACTTCTGGGAGGTCGAACCCGATCTGCGTGCCCAGCAACGCTTTTATTTCTTTCGGAAGATTTGTCATGAGTTCAGGTTCATAGACGTGTTTCTGGAAAACCCAATTGTTGATCTGGTCCGCTCGAAAAGACGGGTAGCCCATCTGTTTCAGGGTTTCCCTCAGTTCTTCGTTGCTCATATTCAGTAGAGAGTACAAAACCTCACACCTTCCAAACCTCGCCGGTCACCGCGGCGTTCCATGCGGCAACGGTTTCGGGTAAAAGTAGATACTTCTTTTCAAGAAAATAGGCAATTTTGTGTTCTAATACAGCGATGTATCCCTTTTCGTAGTCACTGTCGGCGATCTGTCTCAATTCCCAAACACCCGGATAATCTCTCGTTTCCTCCAGCGAATCCGCGATAAACAAGATCTTCCCGATGTAAGAGCGAAACGGGTACCCAGTGGAGTGATGGGTGACCGCCTCCACGATCTCGGGACGGGACCGCAGCTCTCCTCGCCACCTTTCCAAAAAAAGCCCAGCAATTATACCATGATACAGAATCGGCGCTCTTTCGAGATAGGGATTCGCGTCCATACCAGAACGCTTCGCAACGCTTCGCAAGCGCTCGACCGGCCAATCACGAAAAAGATCGTGCGCCAAAACGCCGATCAGAACCGGGTCAAAAGGCAGTCGGTGTTTGGCGCACAATCGATAGGCATAGTCCTCAGAACCGGCTATATGCGCCGCTCGCTCGTCCGTGACATTCAGTTTGGCCAGACGCCGGAGCTCTTTAACGAGGGTAGCGTATGCCAAAGAAAACGACCTCTTCGGACTTCGGAGCCACTTCCACGAGCGCGAACAATTCGTTGGCTTTCGTTCGTTCAACGCGCGGGTCGCTTAGCCACAAGGCCGAATCGGCGGGTACCTGCGTGTAGGTATAGGCGTTCAGAGGTTTATCTGTGTAGTTTTTTATGGTGAGCCGGTATCTGCGAACCGACTCTTTCCCTTCTTCTCTCGACTCGATGAGCTCGAAATTCCCTTGGAGTTCGACTGTTTCACCGATATCGATGTCGACGGTATCGCCAGCCGGTTTGTCGGGAAGGCTCGACTCACCTATCAAAATCGTGTCCATAGCCTGCTTCTGATAGACGCTGACCGTACCGGCCGGAACTGCTTTAATGAGATCGTTCATATGGATCGTTTGGTTTAACGGCTCGAAGGAGCTATCAGTTCTGTAGTAGGAGTTGTGAAAGGTATAGCGCTTTTCATAAGGCTGTCGGAATTCCAAAAAGCGGTGATAGACGGATTGTTCTCCAGCGAAATCGAAGCTCCCTGGGATCGGGTATAAGACGTAACCGGAGAAATCCACTCCGCCCGCGCCATAAGGGCTGGATTCTTCCGCGGAAAGATACATAGCGCGCGGCGCTCGAGCTGAATAGGAGTCCTTACTAACTAGGTTGGCCTGTCCGGAGAAGAGGATTAGATTGTCCGTATGGACGGTTTCAGGAAGGGCGTTTGAAATCTTCAAAGTACCTCTAAGCGTCGCGGTCTCTTCTTCAAGGTGCAGCGCATAGAAAGCCTGCCAACCCATCCCACGAAACTGATAGGATACCTGCGCGCGGGTAACTTTTTCGTCGAACTGCACGGACATTTTCGGTTCCGTGTTGAAGGATGGCATCGAGGAGAACACCGGTGTCCCGTCGAGCGGTTTAAATACGCCATCAAGCCCTTTTAGGAGGACGGGCTCCGCATTCATAAGGGTATACGTGCCCTTCTTTCCGTCATTAAACAGCCAAGTGATCTCGCTTCCCACTCTATCCTTCAGCTGCCTGGTCTCATCGTACCGTTCTATCCCCCGATAGACGGCGCTTTTATAGGCCGGAATCGTCGCGAAGGTATCCGCGAGGATGCCGCTTAACACATTTATCTCGGCGGCAACGTTGTTGATCTCCGTTTCGAGTCCGATGTAGGCGAGTTGATTCGGGTAGATCACCAGAAAATTGGAATACCCCGGTACCGAACACAGTAAGGCTAACAAAGAAATCATCGCGTACTTCATTTTGACACCTCTCTTCTGATGTGATGATATTGCTCCCATAAGGTTTCGGAGCTACTGGAGACCGCTTGCGCTCCGCTTTTGATTAGATTATTCACTTCTTGGGCCTCGTCCACTAAGCCCGCAGAGATACAGACGGGAAACGGTTGGATCTGCTTTTCTCGCAAAAAGGAGATGGCTTTGGGGAAGGCGCACCCGGGAAGGATTTCTATGATTTCGGGTTTGCAGGAGAGGATCGTTTCATGCAAATGACGCAACGCGCTCGAATCGAGGGCGAATGACCTGAGTATCGCGGGGTACGCGTACTTCTTCGCCACTTCGATCAATCGCGGTTTTACGGTAATGATGCCGTCTAGACCCTGGAGTTTCAGAAAGCGGAACCCGTACTCGTCTCCGGAAAGGCCATCAACGAAGTCGATGTCGACGAAGACACGGAAGGAGAGTTTTTTCAACGCTTTGATCTGTCCTTGAACACTGATCAAGTCCGTCTTGAGGATGAAGACCGTATCGCCCGGGTACTTCCGGATTCTTTCGATCGTGGTTTTCGCGTCCCAAATCGCAGCGATTAGCGGAGGAAACTCATACCTCATCATTATCAAACAAAACGAATTGGACGAACTCCGAAGCGATCTTGGGGTCGAAAAAACGCCCGCGATCCTCGCGTATGACTCGCAAGGCCTCGGTCGGCGACATGACGCCCGTCGAAAACTCAGAATCCACCGTATTCAGGGCGTTGTCATACCAATTGACGATCGACAGAACCCGAACCCAGTAGGGTATCTGCTCCCCTTGCAGACGGTCCGGGAAACCCTTACCATCGTAGCGTTCGTGATGATGCCTTACGAACGGTAAGAAATCGTTGAGGACTTCCAATGTCGAAATGAAGATGCTGCCGGCCACCGTATGGTCTTGCCCCGTGTCTTCAAAAATCCGCAGCCGTGTTGGAGAATACAGCATCAGTTGCTCTAGGCCGATCCTTCCCACATCGTGAAGCATCCCGTAACGCAAAAAGAGGTTTTCTTCGGTTTCGGGGAGCCCTAAAACCTTCGAGAAGGATAAGAAGCGACGCGCGACCCTTTGCGAGTGGCTATACCCTCGTGTGTCCTCCACCTCCATCAAAACGACCAAAGGCTCTAACACCGAAATCAGCCGCTTTCTGACGGACTGATTGGAATAAAAAAAAGGGTACTCCTCATTAGCCTCTTCGAAGGCCCAATTCATCGCTAAATAGACGTTTTCTTTTTTCGTCGAATCGTATATCTTAAAAACCCGTTCCTTATCCACATAGCCCTCGATCTCGCCTTCGGAAAAGAAAAGGGCCACTCCCTGGAAGTCCACTTTTCGATCGCTGATCAAAAGATGGTCGGGCAACAAGGCATATAGGGTGTATTGTCGGATATACTCCTCCAACTCCGCCCGCAAAGGGGTGTTTTCCATCTTAAGGATTTTTCGCAAACGCTCGTCGTTCACAGTCCGATCCCCTTTTCGGCCCTCAAGGCCATATCATCGAAGTTTGTATCAAGAGTAGTCGAAAGAAATCCACCACGGGGTTCATAATTATCCCCGCGAGGCCCGAAACCACAAGGAACAACAAGATCACGATTCCGTAAACCTGATAGCCGATCACTTTCTTCATATGCTTGGATGTGTAAAGCGTCATCCACAGGTTGGCCGCGTCCAATGGCATAATCGGGAACAGGTTGAAGATAAATATGACGAAATTCGAAACCATGAAAAATCCCATCAGGTCGGAGAGATACCGCGTGAGTATCGTTCCTTGACTGGCTTCCGGGTTAAAAAAATAACTGTATCGGTGCAATCCAAAAGAATAATAGACGAGTCCGGTGATGAACCCGAGAACTAAACTGAACAAAGGACCCGCGAACGCGATAACCAATATGTCCCGCTTTTTTTTCAACTTGACCGGATTGATCGGAATCGGCCGCGACCACCCGTATCCAAACAGGAAAAAGACCGTTAAACCAATAGGGTCCAGGTGCTTCAACGGGTTCGGCGTAGCCCTTCCTAAAAGGATCGGGGTCGTGTCTCCCCTAGCCACCGCCGCACGAGCGTGGGCCCATTCGTGCAACCCCAGCGCGAAAATCACGGCGGGTATTCTAGTGACGAAGGCCCTTAAAAACCGTATCCACTCGAAGGGTTCGCCAAAGAACATCGGGCCTCTCCTTCAACCGTCAGTGTTGATACGTATGGACATCCGGTTGATCTCTTCGATCACCCGTTTCGCGTCAACCGTCGGGAAATCGCCGGGAGAAAAAGCGGACGGGGCAGAGCCCTCAGAGCGACGCAAGTATACCCAGCGTCCGTCTACCATCGTTCCGATCACGTCTTTTGCCGAGGAACTGTAAACGAGGTACGAATAGATCTTCGATGGCGCGCAAGGATCCTCGAAGGAAAATGGGTGGTAGTTGACATCTTCCATAGAGAGGAAAGCCAAGTCCGCGTGAGCTCCCCTCTCGATGGAACCGGAACCTGGGAATCCAAGCCAGCGGTACCCGTCTTCGGTCGCCATCCTAAAGACATCTTCTGCGGAGAAGACGGTCGGGTCACCCGAAACGCCCTTTTGCACTATAGCGGTCAATAGCATCTCGCGCCATATGTCCAGCGCGTTGTTGCTCGCGACGCTATCCGTCCCGAGGATAACCGGCAGTCCCGCTTCCTTGAACAGCGAAAGGGGGGCGACGCCGTTCGCGAGCTTAAGATTCGAGGAAGGATTGTGCAGTACGATCGCTTTCGATCCTTTCATCGGCTCGAGATCGCGCTCCTCCACGTGAACGCAGTGGGCCATATAACACGGAACCTCAAACAAGCCGAGCCGCGCTAGAGATTCGATAGTGTACAGCTCTCGCTCCCTTTTCGATTCGCGAAGATGGATATGGACGAAACTGTCTGTTTCTTTGGCGAGATCGACGATCCGGGCGATGTACGGGTCGGAACAGGTGTAGGGCGCGTGCGGACCGAATCCTACTCGAATCCGGTTTTGATAGCCGTGCCAATGCTTGAAGGTCCTGAGATTTTCGTCGGCTCTTCCGTTTTCGCCTCCTTGGTCCACTAAACCACGACAGACGCACGCCTTCATCCCGAAGTCCGCTACGGCTTGGCACACCTGATCCGTAAACATGTACATATCGTTGAACAGGGCGATACCGTAACGCGCCATCTCCATCTGCGAGAAAAGCGCGCCCCAGTAGACGTCCTGCCCATTTAGTCGGTCCTCGCGGGGTAAAACGCGCTCGAACAGCCACGTTTCAAACGGGCTGTCATCGGCCACCCCCCGTAAAAAAGCCATACCGGTATGGGTATGGGCGTTGACCAAGGCCGGTATCGCCAGGATTCGCCGATCTCCGAAAGAGATGGTCTGGGGGTCCCGCGCCTCCGGATCGTGCTCGCCGATCTTCGCGATCTTCCCCTCACGGATGTAGAGGTCTTGATGTGTAGAGACGCCCTCTTTGGTCAGAACTGCCACATTTTGTATGATCATTTTTATCCTTCCGAAGAAAAGTTGCGTTGTGGCCTGATCTCTTCCACGATCTTCAGGTATCCGTTTTTCATCGCTTGTTTTCCCCTTTTTATACCTGAGAATTCTTTTATAAACTCCGCGTTTTTTTCTTCCAGCATCCGCTGCACGACGATATCGGCTTCCCGTATCTTCCTGAGCAACGCGACTTCACGCTCCGAATAACTCCTGTTCACGGAAAAAAACTGTCGAAGCAACTCGCCCCTCTCGTCGATCAAAGGCTGTATCTTCTCTATCTCTTCGAATTCCAGGGTGTTGAGATAGACCCCGATATTGACGGTTTTCTCCAAAATCGCTTCCAGCAGGTTTTTTTCCATCCTGTAGCCTCTATTTTACTATAGTTTACCGAGAAGCGTCAAAAAAGTCGTAGAATACGTGACGGTTACGCGCATCAGAACTTTCGTTCGCCTCTTCATAGACAGATGCGGACATATCCCTCCGTAAAAAACTCCTTAAACCGGTCATTAGAAAGGATGTAGGGCGTTTTCACGGACTTGGCCATCTCGAAGACCTCTCTGTCCGCATAATCAACCACCTTCACCCCCGCGTATCGGCAAAATTCGTCGAATATCTTTTTCTCTTCCCACCATAACGTGCGTCTGAAGGACCGATCGAAGACCCAATACAGAGGGAAATAGAACTGGTCCGAGCGTTTGGCGATGTAATAGTAAACGTCAAAGAGACCTAAGACGGAAGGTTCTCCCGATGACCACCCTACGTTGCTGCCATCGATGACCACCGGTTTTCGGACCTTCCTTGATGTTAAGCTCTTTAAGTACTCCAAGGTCGCCAAAAAACTCCGTTTCCCATAGGCGATCTTCACATAGATGTTTCCACGCGGCAGTAGCCTTAATCGACCGGGTTCCACCCACTCCCAGCTCACCGTTTGTATCGGCAAATCGCCTGCAGTTTTTAAACGGAAGCGCATCGGCGGCAAGTTAAGCCCCTTCGTTGAAATCTCCACGGGGGTGGTCTTCAAGTCGCCGATGCCGAGCGTGGGCCGCACCTGCGGTTCCAACGTCTGCGCAGGTTTGTATATGGTATTGATGGGAACGATCCGCGCGATGTTTTCTCTGAGGAGGTATTCATCGGCGTACTTTTTCGTGACGACGTGAACCGTTCCTGCTTTACCTAAGACGGAGAAGTCTTTGAGGAGCCGAACGCATACTCTTGCGGACATAACGATTTCGGCCCCTCATCCAAACGCAAGAAGCGGAACATACAGCTCATCCGCCGTTACGCTTCCATGTTTTCCCCGGAAAGTCTTTTCGTTGCCCGTATACCTGTAATGGATCGAGCTGCGCTTTTTGGACAACGCGATCCAATAACCGATCCGCTCCTGGATTTCGTCACGTTTTTCCGAGTCCCTGGGAGGGCCGAAATACCCGCTTTGGATCGCTTCTTCTCGGGAAAGAAGTAAAAAGCGTTTCGAGTAGTGTTCTTGAAAGAATTGACGAAAGGCCTTCCCCTCCCTCGGGATGAAGTACAAGGCGCGCGGCTCTCCGAACGGGGGTATGTCCAGGAACTCTTTGACCAGCTTGTCTTTGGGACTAATCCACTCTTCATCGCTCCACGCCGTTTCGAGTTGCCCGTGGTCGGCCGAAATGAGCAAACCGGTATCTTGGTGCTCGCTTCCTGCGAAGTATTCCGCGAAGACGTTCCGTATGAGATAGAAAAAGGTCTTCAACTCCAACGCGTACTCCGGAGAAAACGGGCCGTACTGATGGCCAAAGGAATCGGTCAATCCCCAGTACCCGAAGACGAAAAGCGGCCCATCCTCTTCAAGCGTTTTTTTCAACAGTAGTACCATGTCTACCATATCCGAATACCCCTTCAGCGTCGAACCGACGTGGTGCATTTTGCTGAGCCCTGAATTCTTGAATAGATTGGAAGTAACGCTCAAGCACTTCACACCGGATTTTGAGAGTTTCTCGAAGATGGTCTTCACGGGCAGCCATTTGAACGGGTTGAATCCGTGCCGAGTCAGGAGGTCACGGTCCATTCCGATGGGACTGATATCCAGCATATTCACCAGTGAAAAAAACCGTTTCAAGTAGAGGATATACCCCAACATCCCGTGTTCTAACGGTGTGGAGGCAGTGTACAATGTGGTTAGGGCGGTCGTGGTCGTCGTCGGGAAGGTGCTGCTGATCCTCATTTTTGAAAAAGGAGCGGTTAATTCGCAGAAGGCGGGGTCCGTCAAACAATGGAGATAATTGCGCCAACCTATAGCGTCCAAGATGACGAGGACGATCTTCGTCTTTTTAGGGTTCCGTGACTCTTCAAATAAGCGCCGAATCGGCAAAGCGGGATGGGTCGGCGCGACACCGAAATAATCCAAAATCCCACCGGCTAACCCCAAGATCGAATCCGAGCCATAGTCGGGCGGAATCATACGCCCGTCCGTCGGGGTGGAAGCGGCTTCTCTTTGCATATAGGCCTCCCGTTACCGAAAGATCTATCGAGTTTCTTTCGGCCTTTACTTCGACGACGGTTATTTCGCTTCCGGTTGCGAAGCGTCAGGAATAACGCGCGTGATGAAGACCCGCCTATCGGTAAACAGGTTTAAGATCTTGTCGGGTTCGTCGTCGGGAGAGACGAGGGGGCGAGAGACCGCTCCGGTCTTGTTGCCCACCACGACCCCGGTTTGACCGTTGGAAAGGGCTATTCGCGTGCCCACGGGGTACAACCCGAACACTTTCAAAAAGAGGTTCACGATGGAGGGGTCGAATTTCTTTTTATTCTCTCGTATCAAAAATGTCGTCGCCTCGTACGGAGTCCACGCCTTTTTATAAGGTCTCACCGTCGTCAGGGCGTCGTAGACATCGGCCACCATCATCAAACGCGATTCAAACGGAATATCCTCGCCTTGCTTTCCTTCATTGTAACCGTTCCCGTCCCACTGCTCGTGATGGTACAAAATACTGTTCAGAATAACGGGGTCTTCCAGCCCGGATTGTTTCGCGATACCGTGGCCGTAGATCGGATGCTTTTTAATGATGTTGAACTCCATTTCGGGTAACCGCTCTCGGCTTTTCAGGATTTCCGAGGGGATCCACAGCTTCCCTATATCGTGAAGGAGGCCCCCGGCCGTGAACCTGTCGACCAATTCCAAATCGCCGCGGAAATGCTCAAAGGCTAAGGTGGCTCCGATAATGGCCACGTTGACCTGGTGCGTGAACGTGTAATCATCCATCTCTTTAAGTTTGGCGAGGTTTGGCCAGATATAGGGGCCATAGTTTTTCGCCACGGACTCCGAAATCTCTTTGCTGATTTCACGTGTCTTCTCTAAATCGATACGGTTTTCTAAGACGATCTGCTCGTAAACGTCGTTGATTTGCGATTCCAAGTGGTCTATCTTTTCTTCGGAGAACAGGGGGGTGATATCCGAAGGCGTTTCGGGAGCAAGGTGGACGGAGACCCATTGGATTCCGCGTATCTGAAGCTTATGGATCAAATCCTCATCGACAGCGTCTCCGTATTTTACAATGACATCGGAAGCGGCGTCTCCCCTGATGCTCTCGACGATGATGTCCCCTCTATTCAACTCGTCGACTTTTTTCCATTTTATCAATACCCATAACCTCCACGATATAGGAACCGGATTCGTTCTCCGTTTCCACTTCTTTCCCTTCTATGCTGAGGATCGGCCGCGCGATAGTGCGATCTCCCCTGGATATGACCGAACCGATTCGTCCGTCGTTCAAACGGACGATCGTCCCGGTCGGGTATAACCCGGATATATCGATGAAAGCCCTCACGATATCCGGGTCGAAGATGCCTTTCACATTGTGGATAATCCACTTAAGCGCGTGATAGGGATCCAAAATGGATTTCCCATCCACCTTCGTGATGAGCGTATCATACGCATCGACGACGGCTAGAACGCGCGAGAAAAAATTGATGTTCTTACCCTGTATACCCAACGGAAAGCCAAACCCGTCAAAACGCTCGTGATGATGCACGATCCCGCGCGAAACATCCGGCTCAAGAAACGTCGGATTCATACGCTCGATCAGTTTTACCGCCAGGAAGGGATGCGCCCGCACCCGGTCAATAGGGGTTACCGCGAACTGCTTCAAAACATTCTCGACGTAGAATAGTGACTTTTCTTTCGTCGCATGGATGAGCCCGATATCGTGAAGAAGCGCCACCTTAACGATCTGTACCAGGTAATGCCAAGGCTGCTTGATGCGTTGGCCGATCGCCGCGGCCAAGATGGCGCAATTGATACCGTGCTTGACCACGAATCCGGGCGCGATGTCGGTCATAAAATTCAGAATAGAATGTTCGGTTTTTATGACCTCCGCGACGATATCGTTGGATAGGTCCTCGATATCCGTTAGGTTGGCGACTCCCGTTTCCAGGATGACCGACGCGAAATCGTGGAAACGGTCCATAGACAGATGGTATTTTTCATCGGATAGGATGAGCGGCAAGTCCGGGACCAACATCTGTTGGCTACTTTGGGCGATCGCGCTCTCGGCTTCCAGGGTGAGATCTTTTTCTACCTCATCGCTTTCTTCTTCCACAGGCACCCAGGTTACATTACGTTTTTTGAGGAACTGTAGTGTCTTAGAATCTATGACGGTCCCTTTACCAACTAGTAACACAAAGCTATACGGATCGAAGATATCCTCCGAGTTCACACTTCCCGTGCGCACCTCATCGATACGTGTCCACCGAGTTTTCACAATCGCTCTCCTTTCACCGCTTGCCAGGGCTACAAGAAAAACCCCCCATTCATATGAAGCTCCGTTTTCTTTATCATCTCCGACGATTTCGCCGGGATCACCATGCTGACCACCCAAGAAGAGGTGAAGTATTTTTGCAACGCGTTGCGGATCCCCTCTGCCGTAATCCCGTCGATCCTTTTTTCCATTTCATCGACCGACAACGGTTGACCGAAAGCGATGCCGGTATCCAAGTTCCGCATCATTGTCGCGTAGGTGCTTTCGGTGGATAACAGCAACTTCCCTTTCAACCGTTCTTTTCCGTAAGCGAGTTCTGCCTCGGTGATCCCGATTTCGACCAGCGAAGCCAGCTGCCGTTTCAGTTCGTCCAAGAGCGGGATGATCTTTTCGCCCGTCGTTGCCGAATACAAGTAAAACACCCCGCCCAGGGGATAGGCAACCAAGCCCGTGTCGATCGCGTAGACCAACCCTTTCTTTTCCCGTATCTCGTGAAAGAGCCGCGAACTCATCCCGCCGCTCAGGACCGTGTTTAGGACTTGCAGGGCTTCGTAATCGCCATCTGTTCGACTTGGCGCTTCGATTCCCATTAACAGATGAATTTGCTGCAAATCCTCCTTTTCTTTGATGATGAGCGCGCTGCGCGGCGAATAGATGATCTCCGGTTCTTTTCTGTTCTTTCGCCCGTGCCGGAATCCCTCCAGGGAGTCGATGAGATGAGGGTTATAATTCCCGGCCAACGAAAAGACCATGTTTTCGCATACGTATTTTGAATCGTAAAAATCGAAAAGGTCTTCTCTCGTGAGCCCATTGATCGATTTTTCGTTGCCCAATATCGGTTTGCCATAAGGGCATTCCCGCCACACTTCTTGGAAAAAGCCCTCGTACGCTTGTTCGACAGGGTCGTCTTCGGTGGAATGGATCTCTTCTAGCACCACCTGTTTTTCCATATGAAATTGGCTTTCCGGAAACTCGGCTTCGAAACAGAGCGACTTCAGGATGTTAATCGCGTCTCGAGCCAGGTAATCGGGCACACGAGCGAAATAGATCGTGCTCTCTTTACCTGTGAAGGCGTTGATGGTTCCTCCGGACTTTTCGATCGGCTCTTTCAACTCATATGCGGTGCGCGACTTGGTGCCTTTGAAGACCATATGCTCGGTGAAATGGGCGATCCCAGGTTTTCTGGCCGGTTCGTACGAAGACCCGGCTTTGATCGCAATCCCGATGCAAACCGACCGAACGCCATCCATCCGTTGCGAGAACAGATTGTCTGAAAGGCACCGTTTTTTCCTGCTTTCAGAAACCTTATTCTGCATCTATACCCCCGCCGGACGAACGTCTTCTCTGATACGGGGGTTTTCTTGCGGGGCGATGAGGAGGACCGGTTCTCGTGCTCGCCGCTACTTTTCCATCGATGATCCGTTTCAAATCGAGCTTGCCGGTGGGTTCGATCTTCCCTATCACCACTTGCACCGCGTCTCCGATCTTCATCACGGTTGTGGCGTCCCGAACGTTCTCTCCCATATTTGACGTGTGCAGCAAACCGACCTTTCCCGGCGCGATTTCTACGAATACGCCGTACTTTTCTACCCGTGTGATTATGCCGTCGTATTTTTCGCCGATGACCAGCGGTGTCGTCATATTCTTGACGTACTGGTAAGCCAGGTTCGTTTTGTCGCGATCGATCCCACAGATGCTGACCTTTCCGGTTAAGTCGTCCACGTCGATGTCCACTTCGAAGTCTTTGGTTAACCGCTTGATGGTCTTCCCACCCGGGCCGATGAGCTCTCCGATCGATTCCGTCGGTATGTCGATCGAGAGGATCATCGGGGCGTACGGGGATATTTCAGGTTTCGGCGCGGAAATCTCCGCGCTCATCAGGTTCAGGATATGAAGTCGAGCCACTTTGGCTTGGTTTAGCGCTTGTTTCATAATCTCCTGCGAGATGCCGCCGACTTTGATGTCCATTTGGAACCCGGTGACGCCGTCTTTTGTCCCCGCCACCTTGAAGTCCATATCTCCGAGATGGTCTTCCATTCCGTTAATGTCGCTCAAGACCTCCACGCCGTCTTCCTCAAAGACCATACCCATCGCCACGCCCGCCACGTGCTTCTTCACCGGGACTCCAGCGTGCATGAGCGCGAGCGAGGCAGAGCAGATCGAGGCCATCGACGAGGAGCCGTTGGATTCCAGGATTTCAGAAACGACTCGAACGGTGTAGGGAAAGTCGTCTAGAGGAGGAATGATGTGCTTTACCGACCTCTCCGCAAGGTGGCCATGCCCGACTTCTCTCCTCGAAAGCCCCCTTAAGGGTTTGATCTCTCCGACAGAAAACGCGGGAAAGTTGTAGTGCAGCATAAACGTCTTGTCACCCTGCTGATAGATCGTGTCGATCATCTGACTGTCATCGGGACCACCCAACGTGACGATCCCTAAGCTCTGGGTTTCGCCACGCGTGAAGAGGGCGGAGCCGTGGGCTCTAGGGAGAATGCCTGTCTCGCATCGTATCGGGCGTATGCCTTCGGGGGTTCTGCCATCGACCCGCCGGCGCTTTTCGATGACAAATCGGCGCATCATCTTGCGAAGCCTCTCTTCATAAAATGCCTCGGCTAACCGTGTTTTCGACTCTCGCTCCTCTTCCGGAAGGGGTTCCGCAAACGCCTGCAGTACCTCTTTCTTGTACTCCGCCAATGCGTTCTCTCGCTCTTTTTTCCCGAACAGGAACAGCCTTTCTTCTAGCGCCGCCGGGTCGATCAGATCGATCAGCCGGCTCGCTTCTTCTTCCGAAAGGCTGGAGACGGCGAAGCTCATTTTTTCGGGCAAATCGAGCTCGGCAAAGATGTCGGCTTGAAAATCGCATAGCCGCCCAATCGCTTCGTGCGCTGCTTGTAAGGCTTCGAGCAAGATCGACTCGTCGACTTCCTTAGCCTCTCCCTCCACCATCAAAATGGCGTCTTTTGTCCCCGCGACCACTAGATCGATCAAGCTATCCGCAAGCTGTTCTTCCGTGGGAAAGAGAACGGGCGCGTTTTGCAGATAACCGACGCGAACACCGGCAACGATGCCTTGGAAAGGGATAACCGAAGTGTTGAGCGCGATCGATTCGCCCAGGATGCCCAAAACGTCCGGCGGCGAATCATTGTCTAAAGAGAATACGTTCGCTATGATCTGCACTTCGTTGAAAAACCCATCCGGAAACAACGGCCGAATCGGTCTGTCCATCAGTCTGGAAGAAAGGATCGAGGTCTCTCCCGTTCTCCCTTCCCGCTTTAAAAATCCTCCGGGAATCTTCCCGGCCGCGTAAAATTTTTCTTGAAATTCGACCGTTAAGGGCAGGAAGTCTCCGACTTTTCCTTCCGTCGATACGTTCGCCACCACCAGAACCACCGTGTCGCCCATTTGCACGTAGGCGGAACCGGCGGATTGCTTGGCCATCCTCCCCAGTTCCACACGGAAATGTTTTCCGAACAGTTCTCTGTCCCAAGTCCTGTAATCCATTCTTTTCTCTCCTTCTTCGTCTTATGCCTTATTCTACCATAACCGTTAAGAATGAAATTCGTGTTTTGGTACATCTAAGAAAAGATCGTCTGCTATAATTCGCTGGAAAACAGCTCCCAAGATTATATTGGAAGAGATGAGAAATGTGCTGATTGCGGCCTTTGCGCTATCCGTTTTGCTGAACGGCTTTCTACTTCTTCTGTGGATCCATTCGAAGAGACAAGCGTCTCGTCGGGTGATGAAAGAGGAGGACCTCGCCGCCCCAATCGCAGCGATGAAAACCGAAATCCTTAGCCTTCGCACCGAAAACGAAGGCTTGTCCGTTCGATTGAAAAACCTTTCGGGCTTGGTCAGCTTGGTTTCAAAAAGCGACCTGGTGGGTAAGGACGCGTTTTTCCACACCATTATGACCGAAATATTGAAGGTATTTCCTGAAGCGGATTGCGGGTTTATCGCGAAAATCGACCGCCAGGATTGGGCGTTTCTCGCCAGTAGTGGGTACGATTTCGAAAGGCTGAAGCCTTTTCGGTATCGACGGGAGTATTTCGGCCATTTCCCGACGCTTACGGAACTGGACAACGCTACGGACGCGTGGGTCGACCGTGTTCCACCCTACTTGAAAGGAATATTCTCGGCTGCCTGTCCCGCGGTGTCCAAGAGCTTGACGATGGATTTGGAGGTAGGCGGTCAGGTGATTGGCAATTTCCGTATCGATATCCGAAAAAACAAAGCACACTCCTTTTCCGAAAGGACCAAGCAAGACTTCCAAAACTATTGTCGGATACTCGCGTCGCTGATGACCACGCACAAGTACTTTACGATGCAGGGCCGCTTCCAAAAGGACATCGTCTATTCTATGGTCAAAATTTTGGAGATATACGACAGTTACACGAGAGGCCATTCGGAGCAGGTCACTTTGCTGGCCCAACAGATGGGAAAGGCGCTGGAACTGCCTGTGTCCGATCTTGAAACGTTGTACTGGGCAGGTTGGGTGCACGATATCGGGAAGGTTCTCATCCCTGCGAGCATTCTCAACAAGCCTGGAAAGCTGACTCTGGATGAGTACGAGATGATTAAGAAACACCCGGTGTGGGGATATCAGGTTCTCAACACCTCGGAAGAGTTGCAGGAGATCGCGTTTATCGTCAAGCATCACCATGAACGATGGGATGGGAACGGGTATCCCGATCGGCTCTCGGGGGTTGACATTCCCCTGCTGTCTAGAATTCTCGCTTTAGCGGATACCTACGATTCGATGACCAGCGATAGAGCCTATCGCACCGGCCTCGCTCCCGGAGACGCGAAACACATTATGGCGCGGCTAAGTGGAAAGCAATTCGATCCTTCCCTTTTGGACACCTTCCTCAATTTGCCGCCGTTTTGAGTTCACAAGCCCTCTTCTGGAGCGTTCTGCTCCGAAAGGAGACCATTATGATAGATGTGACCTTGAAAATCGCCCTGACCGTTCGCAATAATCCGGGGAAATTCGCCCTGTTAATCGGCTCGGGATTGTCTCAAAGCGCGGGGATTCCGACCGGTGTCGAGGTCGTGCGCTCGATCCTGTCCGAACTCGCTAGGGCGAGCGGAGTCGATACCCCCGATCCTACGGAATGGTACCGCCTTCATTTTGGAGAGGACCCTAATTATTCGCGGCTGCTCGAAAAAATCTCTCAAACCCGGACAGAAAGAAAGGGGGTTTTGCAAAAATACTACGAAGCTACCCCCGAGGAGCGGGCGAAAGGGGTGAAGGTGCCCACCGCCGCCCATCGGGCGATCGCCTCTCTCGTGTTGAAGGGGTACTTTCGAATGATCGTCACCACCAACTTCGATCGCCTGCTAGAAAAGGCTTTGGAAGAAGAGGGGGTGATAGCGGATGTGGTTTCTACCGAGGATGCCATATGGAGCGGCGCGCTTAATTACATTCATTCCGCTTGCACGATCTGGAAGATCAACGGAGACTACAAAGACGCCCGGATACGGAACCTCTCTGGAGAACTGGAGGCCTATCCCGAAATCTATGACAAATACTTTGAACGGCTATTCGAGGACTTCGGATTGATCATATGCGGTTGGTCCGCCAACTACGACGTCGCCCTCAGAAAAGCCCTTATCCGGTTTTCAAAAAAGCGCTACGGCTTATATTTTTGTCAACTCACCCCGGCCACTCAAAACGAAAACGCCGCTTCTCTGGTCAGCCTGTTGGGAGGCGAGTTCGTTCCGATCAAATCAGGGGACGCCTTTTTTCAAGAGTTGAAGGACAAAGTCGTCGCTTTGGAGGAAGGGGTGTCGCGGGAACCCTTTTCGGAAAGGGTGGCCGTTAGGCTTGTACAAGAGTACGCGACCAACTCGCAGAAGCTTTCAATGTTGAACCTGCTGTTTCAAGAAGAGATGCAGGCGCTCTACTCTTTTTTGTCGACGTTGCTGCCCTCTGAACCGACACGGACGTGTTTGCGCAAAACTGAAAACGCCTGCCGTAAACTGACAAAAATGCTCGGGTATCTGGTTTTCGCCGCTTCTAGCGCGGAGAGAGACCTGCTCATCCGCAAGACCTTTCGCACTTTCCTGGGTTCGAAAGAGCTCGAAACACATCACGCCGAAGAACGCCTTCGCGCCCTACTAGACTATCCGACGCTGTTGTTCGCCTATGGCGTCGGGATCATGGCTTTGGAAAAGGATCGATACGCTTTTCTGTTCGAGCTTCTCCACTTAACCGCCTCTGCACAAAAGGGGGAGTTGGAACCCCTTTTCTGTCGCTGCCATCCGGATAACGTGTACGGCCGAATTACGGCGCCTGGCTCCTCAACGGGAGACTCCGTCGACGCGCACAAGGGGCCATTCGCTTGGAACTACTATTTGCGGGATTTGTTATGGGATTTTTTCCAGGAGCATTTCGTGAACAGGACCTATTACGAAAGGATATTCAACTTGTTCGAGTTCTTCGTCAGCCTTTTGTGGACATCACGCGAATTCGATCGGACCACAGACGAAGCGGAAAAGGCGCCGTTGGGGGTCTTCGCCGTGGAAGTGAATACCGATCCCCGGCAGATGGCGATGATCTCCGAATTCGTCTCCCGCATGAGAGAGACGGAAAAGTCCCCGATCGCCTTACACAGCCGCTTCTGGACGGAGTGGCGCCACGCTTTGATCGATCCGATGGAACACCTGTTGCGCCGCTTAGAATTCTGAACAGAAAAAAAACGGGATTCGATGGGGGAGCGCCTCGCTAAGAACGAGGCGCTCACTCCCCTTCCTGTTGTTCCTCTTTTTCCAGAAAGAGGGCGATCTCCTCCTCTTTGTACCCCATCGAGTGCAGTAAATCCACGGCCTCCTCTTTGGAAAGGATGCCCTGACTATTCATTTGGACGACCTTCTGGACGTTCTCATCCGGCTGTACGAATCGCTTGGTGTAGGCTTTACGCTCAGAGTCTCCTTCCGCACTGGCAATTGGCTCCTCTTTGACGGATTGCGAGGGGTCAGTTTCCATAAACTGCAATCGCGCGTCTCCGGACACCGTTTGTAATGCGATCTTCCCATCCTCGCCCGTCCCCAACACATATTCGTTCTTCGCGCTGTATCCGGGCTTCACGTTCAGAAAACGCATTTCCCCGGATATTGTAGAAAAGAACAGGCGAGAACGGATGTCGGCCGTTTCTAAAACGATGTCCCCGCTCACACTTCTTAAGCTCCAATCGATCCCCTTTTTCTCTCGGGAAGAAAACCGAATATCTCCGCTGATCGACGTTAATTTCGACATAGCGGGAGCCCGATCGACGAAAATGTCGCCCGAAATGTTGTCCACGGTCAATTCCTTGAGGTCACCGAGGCCCTCGGAAATGCGAATGTCCCCGGATTTGCTTTTCAAATGAGCCCGCCGGCAAGAATGGCTTATCATGTTGACGTCGCCGCTAAAGGTCTCTAGGATGAGGTTTTCGCAGATGATCCCCTTCAGACTGATATCTCCGCTTTTTGTGGTTACTTTCACCTCTTTCGCGTGTAAATGGGCCCCTCGGACATTCCCGCTGAGGGTGTTGAAACGGCAGGAGCGTTCCAGATTCAAGTTATCGAACAAGACATCGCCGGATACAAGGTTCACAAATAGGCGCGGGAACCCATTCGGAATGTATATCTTGGCTGCTTCTAAAGAGCCCTTCCATGCTCGCTCTCTCGTTTTTCCTATAGAGATGCCGAAAAAATTGAAGTAGATATTTCGCTCGTTGAAGCGAATGATCAATCGGTTGCCCTCTCGAATGATTTCGGGGTGGCCGACCGCGTCCCGCCAGTCCGCCTCCCAACTGACCTGATTGTCAGACGCGTTCGCCAGGGTGATATCTGCTTCTATCGCGTTGATCACGATCTCTTCTATTCCTTCTAACGAGTGATTCGAGGCGTCCGTATACATATATTGAGACATAGTCCTTCCTCCTTTCGGTTGCTCGAGGTTAAGCTAAAATATCGTTTTTAAAAGCCAAATGCCGCCGGCGATCACGAGAATGAGGATGAGAAGGGGACCAAGAATGGTGAGGATACCGGCAAATATCAGTCCCACCAAGACTAGCACTCCGACCGAAATCAGGACGCCTAAGATGACGGAGAGGAATTTAAAAGCCAAAAACACGAGAAATATCCCTCCGAGTATCGAGAGAACGATCACGACGAAACGCCTCCCTCTTTCTCGTTCAGGTGTCGAAGCATCTCCATCGCTTGTTTCGACGTAATCTCTTTCTTCTCCAGCATTTCGAGTATCCTCTGCGATTCGGTCTTCTCCGGGTTCTCCTGGAGCTCAAACCCCATTCTTCTGATAATCTCTTCCAATCTGTTCCGCGCCGTCGGGTAGGAGATTTCGAATTCTTTCTGGATCTCCGAAAGATTGCCTTTGTGTTTGATAAAGACTTTTAGGAAAAACAACTGATCCTCGGACAATCGAAGGAACTCGTCCAGTTCGAATTTACCGCGTATAACGGTACCGCATTTGCCGCACGTGTACTCGGTGATATGCAAGGCCCCGCTACAGGCCGGGCAAGTCGTGAATGTTTTCCGCATTTCCCTACCTCCTCGCTTCATATTTCTTCTATTATAGCACAACGAATTTGAAGAGTCAAGCGGAGAAATGAATAATCTCAAAGTCCGATTTAATAATATTGTTTTTTCGGTTCTTTGTGTGTGTCAAGTTATGGGGTATACTCAAGAAACAAGGCCAGAATTGATCGCACGATTTTTAGTCTATGTAGTCATCGCGGCGTAAGCGCTTTTTCTTTTCGCGACGGCGCGATACTTTTTCTTATGCGTGCTGGGCGCGGCGTAAAAAAGACAAAGGACGGATCGCGGGGTCGTAAAAACCACTTACCCCGCGATAACCGCACACGAGCATCGCGGCGTAAGCGCTTTTTCTTTTCGCGACGGCGCGATACTTTCTTATGCGTGCTGATCACGGCGTAAAAAAGGCAAAGGGCGGATCGCGGGGTCGTAAAAACCACTTACCCCGCGATAACCACACACGGTTCTTACCCTTCGTCTCGAAACGTGTTATAATCCCGAGGTTTTGCCCTACGCGAAATATACGGGTGTCATAAAAGATCCAAGAGAACGCTTCGAGCGCGCGGTCAGAAGCGAACGGTGAGGGTGCGAAAAGCGAAGCGACGCAAGGAGGAGTCGGTATTTTAAGCGCTGTCTTTTGGTTACTCGTGGTTACGGCCATTTGGGGAACGACCTTCCCTTTGCAAAAGATGGTCCTAGGAGGGGTTTCTCCCTTCGTTTACAACGCGATACGTTTCTGGATCGCGACGATCTTCGCTTTTATCATCCAACCGAAGCAAAACCTTAAATATGGGCTGCTGATCGGCCTCCTGTTAACCTGCGGCTATATCTCGCAGACCTGGGGGCTCACCCTGACGACGGCTTCCAAGAGCGGCTTCATAACCTCCCTTTACATTATCTTCGTGCCGGTCGTGTCGTATTTTTGGGAAAAGGAACGGTTGACGTTCTTTCAGAAGATCGGCTTTCCACTCGCCTTAGTCGGTTCCTATTTCTTGTCGGGCGGTATCTCAGGGTTCAACTTCGGCGATTTTTTGACGTTGTTGTGCGCTCTTAGTTTTTCGGTTCACGTCGTCAGCCTGACGGTTTTCGCCCGGAAGACCTCCGAAACGCACCTGATGGGTTGGCAGTTCGGAACAGTGGCGATCACGAACACCCTCCTCGGATTGAACCAGTCGTGGAGCGTACCGCTGCCCGCTTGGGGGGTGGCGCTCTATACCGCCTGTTTCGCCACGGTCATCGGAATTTTCCTACAGATGAAGTATCAAAAAAAGATCGGGAGCAACACGGCCGCCTTAATCTTCGTCGGGGAACCGATCTTTTCCACCCTGTTCGCGATGCTGTTCCTGCAAGAAAGCCTCACTAGCTTTCAATGGTTTGGCGCACTTTTGCTTCTGGTCGCTCTGGCCTTCGCGTCAGTCAAAGCGAAAGAGCCAAATTCGAAAGAACGCGGGTAGTCGCCCCGCTTTTTTTCTATTGAATTGGCAAGCGCTATCGTTTTCAACCTATTCGCACGTCTGGGTGAAAAAAACCGACTTGCAAAAGCCGGTTCGATCTGGTAGAATATGCCAACGGAAGCCAGCGTAGCTCAGTCGGTAGAGCGGCTCACTCGTAATGAGCAGGTCACGGGTTCGATTCCTGTCGCTGGCTCCATATTTTTGGAGGGCTATTCGATCGTTAACGATCTTATTTCCGATATCTCCCGTGTGGTCGCTTTCTTTTTCTCTCGTTTTCCTATAGAGACTCGGTTTGTGATAGCAGTTTCTGGCGGCGTTGATTCGATGGTTTTGCTTCACGTTATGCTTGCGGGGCTGCCCGAGCGGCGGAGCTGTTTTTGTGTCGCGCATTTGAACCACGGCATTAGAGAGGCCTCCTTGTCCGAGTACGCCGGAGTGCGGCAACATTGTGACAGAGAGGGCGTCTGTTTTTATGGAGAGACCATAGATGTCCCCGGACTGCTTAAAACAGCCTATCCTGGTAGGAGTTTGGAAGACGCCGCCAGAATCGAGCGGCGTAACTTCCTCACCCGCGCAGCCTCTTCTTGGGGATCAAAGGTTATCGTAACCGCTCACCATCGTGACGACTTGCTTGAGACCTTTCTGATGCGTCTGCTACGTGGGAGTGGATTGTCCGGATACGACTGCCTAAAAGCGGTCGACCCACCCTTCCACAGACCCCTTCTCACTTTCTGGAAGGCCGATCTGCTCCGATACGCCCGAGCCCATCGTCTCCTCTACTATGAGGATCATACGAACCTAGATAACCGTTTCCTCCGCAACCGCATACGAAATGAGCTCGTACCCTTCCTGTCCTCACGTTTTGGCCCGCGTATCCCCGATGTGTTGATCCGGGATCAGGAACTGTTGTCTTCGGCTTCTCAACTCATCGATGAACTGTTAGAGCCGTATATACACTCGGCCGTTTACACAAAAGACCGGGTGACATTTTCCTGGGAGGACCTGAAAGAATACTCCGATGCTTTTTTGTCCGAACTGTTCGTCCGGGCTTGCAAACGATGGAGAGGGCACCCGTACGGAATCGAGGCGGGAAAATTGACCCGAGCCATAGAAAGATCGCGGTTGGCCGGTCACTTCGTTCTACCCTTCCGGCAGGACCTATGGTTCTTTCGAGAATACGATCTATGCGGTTTTACGTCTCAGAAACCGGAGCGAGTGTGCGCTCTCGAGAGGGCGGGCTCTGGGTCCGACGAGGGAGTTTGGGAAAACCCCGATCGCCCTTTTGAGTTCCGAACCCAAGATGGTAGAAAGGTGACGTTCACCGCTGAGCGCGGTATCCGCCCCGAGCGGATCGATAGTTTGAAAACCGATCGTTGGACGGCGCTTTTTGACGAGGACAAGGTCCAGTTTCCCCTGACCCTTCGCGCACCGATATCGGGGGATCGCTTCCGGCCTTTGGGAATGAGGGAGGAGAAAAGACTCGCCCGTTTCTGCTCGGACCAAAAAATACCCATAAGAGACCGTCAAGAATTACTGCTGTTAATCAATCGGAAAAGTGATATAATTTGGTGTATCGGAATTCGGATAGCGGATACCGTAAAGATAACCCTTGACACGCGTCACATATTGCGAGTGCGGTGCCAATTGGAACCCGAAAAGGGAATTGAAGGGAGGGAGCGGAGTATTCCGCAGTTTTTTGATTAAACATAGAAGAGACATTACAGGATTGGAAGAGACCCCACAAGACCTCGTTCTTTCTTTCGCATCGAATTCGGACGACAAAGATTCCAATCAAGATCCGAGAAGAAATCCACGCTTTATGCCCAATAAAAAACCGCCGAGGCCGACCAACCAACTGTTTTTTTTGCTGTTGATGATTTTTTTGGTCGTGCTGATCTTTTTTGCCTACAAAAGCCCGAATTTTTCCAGCGTTCAGGCCGTTGATTTTTCCACCTTTTGGTCGATGGTCAAGGATGGCAAGGTTCGCGAAGTGGTGATAGAGGATACCGGAAACATCCAATTCAAAACGACCACCGGTTTCCAGGAAACCCTCTATGAGACCTATGTGCCTTGGGTGATGAATAACCCGGATATCCTCGGGGAACTGATCGAGCAGGGAGTGAAGATAAAAAGCCAGAAGAGTTCGGGCGATTTTATTTGGGCTTTGTTGTTAAACGTTCTTCCATTGTTGCTTTTCGTGTTCATATTTTTCGGGATGATGCGGTCGATGTCCGGGAAGAACAACCAGGCGTTTACCTTCACGAAGAGCCCGGCGCGAATGGTTTCCGCAAGTAAAAAACGCGTCACCTTCAAGGATGTCGCCGGTGTCGATGAAGCGGTGGAAGACTTGCAAGAACTCGTCATTTTTCTAAAAAGCCCGCAGAAATTCGACAAAATGAAAGCGCGAATGCCGAAAGGGGTCTTACTAGTGGGTCCTCCGGGCACGGGGAAGACGCTTCTGGCTAGGGCCGTCGCCGGCGAAGCGAACGTCCCGTTCTTTCATATGAGCGGGTCGGACTTCGTGGAGCTTTTTGTCGGGGTCGGGGCGGCACGTGTGAGAGACCTCTTCAACCAGGCGAAAAACGCTGCGCCCTCGGTAATTTTCATCGATGAAATAGACGCCGTCGGCCGACATCGTGGCGCCGGTTTGGGAGGCGGCCACGATGAACGCGAGCAAACGCTCAACCAAATTCTGGTGGAGATGGATGGGTTCGAAATCAACGAAGGAGTCATCGTGCTGGCCGCGACGAACCGACCGGATATCCTGGACCCCGCGTTGTTACGCCCCGGACGCTTTGACCGGAAAGTCGTGGTCGATCCGCCAGATGTGAGAGGCCGAGAGTCGATTTTGAACATCTACCTGAAGAAACGCCCGTTGGACCCGGAAATCGAGGTGTCCGTTTTGGCGCGGCGCACCCCCGGTTTCGTGGGCGCCGACCTGGAAAACCTGTGCAATGAGGCCGCGTTATTAGCTGTTAGAGCGAGTAAGGATTTGATCGGGATGTCAGAACTGGAGGAGGCGATCGATCGGGTCATCGCCGGCCCGGAAAGAAAAAGCCGGATCATCAGTCCGAAGGAAAAACGTATCATTGCCTATCATGAATTAGGTCACGCCTTGGTGTCCAGCGCATTAAAAAACGCAGACCCGGTCCATCGGGTATCGATCATACCGAGGGGCCACTCTTCGCTCGGCCACACGCTACAACTTCCGTTGGAAGACAAGTTCTTGATGAGCAAGTCCGAGATATATGACAAAATTAGCTCGATCTTGGGCGGACGCGCGGCTGAAGAGATCGTTTTTGACGAGATCACCAGCGGCGCTTCACACGACATAGAACGGGCAACCGAAATGGCGAGGTGGATGGTCTGTCAACTTGGGATGAGCTCCGCTCTCGGGCCGATCTCCTGGGGAAAAGAGGAGCAAGAGGTTTTTCTAGGACGAGATTTCTCTCGGATGAAAAACTTTAGCGACGACACCGCCAAAGTGATAGACGACGAAGTGAAAAAAATCATCGAGAAGTGCTATAATCGTGCCAAAGAGATAATACGGAAGTACAAAAACCTCCTTGATCGACTCGCGGAGATCTTGCTGGAAAAAGAGGTCATCGACGGTGAGTTCTTAAGGGAGATGCTGTGCACGGAGATGGCAAAAGAAAACCATAAACAGCTCGAGGCGCAGATCGAGGCTCAGATCGAGCCGACGTTGATTAAGGAACTGGGGTAGTGGGTCCGAGAAAACGGAATGAAGAAAAACCTGTGGCTACTTCTTTTCGCGTTTGTGGTGACGATCGGCTGCGGTATGGCCCTATGGGCGGGGGGCGGCGTTTTCTACCTGGAAGAATATCCCCACCCCGCGCTCAACTTCGCGATTACGGATCGGTTCTTTTCTATCGAACACAGCGGAACATACATAGACCATTTCGGATTTGCGAATTTTCTAGATCTTTATGGTAAGATTGACTGGGTGATCACACCTATTGTGGGTTTGGGTACCTGTTGGGGGATTTCTTATGATGACCTCCTCTTTATCGAAAGAGGCGGGTTTTATGTTGGAGGGGGTGTTCTCTTGAGCTACGGTCGTTACTCTCTTCAATTGGTCCTCAAACACTACATTCCTTTTTTTCAGGAGATCGTTTTTTCTCCTTCGGTACAACTCATAGGTAGATTTAAGATAGGAGAGTGGTGGGAGTGAAAAAGTCCGTTCTTTTTCTTATCATGACCATTTTTGTGTTTGTTTTCTTTACGGGGTGTATTAAGCCTAACCCTGCTTCTAGTATTACGGTTACGATCGACAGTCCTACCTCGATCACGGTCGGGTCTGCAGCGAACTTCACCGTGAAGCTTTCCTCGTCGAAATTGGGGGGGATCGGCAATCTCTTTGCGAAAGACCCGGTGATTTCAAAAGTGACATGGAACTTTACCCATCAGACGGATTCGAGTAAAAACTTCCAGTTTACGGCCACTTCTGCGACGACCAACTATACTTTCGGGTCTCCCAATGTCTTCTTCACGGGGACGTTCGTCCTGTCTGTCTCCGTTGAAGACAAAGACGGAAACAGTTACCAGTCGAAATCGACCAACAATAAGACGGTCGAAATCAAAGCCAGTACCCCTAGTTTTTTGATCCTACCTAAGGATACAGGTGATCACGAAATCTCGCTGTCGGAATTGAAGAAAAACCAGATCGTTAAGTTCGTCCTGTCGGATTTGACCAGTGAAGGCATCTCAAATAGCCAGATTCAGAACTACCAGATTCGCTGGGCGCTCTCGAAATGGGACGAAGCGTCCTCGTCCTACAAAGAGATCCCCGCTCTCGTGCAAGAATACCGCATCTATGCGACCTCGAACTCCTACCAAGTGCCGATACCGCACACAGGGAAGCTCGCTTTGAAAATCTCTATCAAGGATATCTTCGGGAACGTGACATCTTTCGAAAGAGCGAAGACCTTCGACGTGGTGTTCGCGATCCCGGAGGCCCCTCAGCTGCTGGAGCACGACTGGACAGGAGACGGTAAAAAGTACAGACTGGTATTCTCGAAATCGGCTGACGCTTATTATTATGAGATCTATCGTCAAGCGGTTTCGCTTTCTACAGAACGTATTCAAACCTCGCAAATCGAAGAGTTCATCGGAAGGGCCTTTTTGACCGACGCCGAAAAGGTCGTCTTTGACGACCCGAAACCGACGAAAGGTTGGGTAGTCTATTCGGTCTACGCCATCGACGGCGGTGGGGCCTCCGCAAAAACAGAATTCTCTATCAACGTGGCGAACAGGAAGCCCGGAAAAGCGAAACTGATCTCACCGATCGGACTAGTGACGTCCGTACCCGATCCAGTCGCAGGCTTGTGGGCTTATTGGTCCGAAGGTGAGGACGTCGATCCCGGGGATACGGTCACCTACCTGGTCTATGTGAAAGAGGGTTCCAATTTTGTTCTCACCAATAGGACAACTTCCAAGAGCGCGGCGATCAACTACCTATTCGCCAACGGTATCGTTTATTCTATACGGGTGGATGCCACAGATGGGATCTCCACCACAACGGGAGATGTCAGCACTTTCTGGATTATAGACGGTTCCGTACAACCGCCGAGAATCGAAGAAGTCATTCCGCTCTACTTGAAGGATCCGGCCTACCTATCGACGCGCGTGACCTTCTCCCACATCAACCCCTATGGCGCCATGACAGGAATCCTAACCCGATACGTTATCCAGTTCTCCAGGTATTCCACTTTCCCGCCCGCCGACACTTTTGAGGGCGAGGTTATAGCCCCCGGTACCCACACGTTAAACATACCAAAACGTTACGTGAAAGAGAATGAACCCCTATACGCTCGGGTTAGAGCGATAGTGTCTACCAATCACATCCTGTTTCAAAGCAATTGGTCAAACGTGGTGCGATTCTATAAATAGCCACACTATAGTTACTCAAAAGTTCCGGAGGTGAGGACCATCAACTACGATCAATACCAGAAACAGGTGAAGGAAGCAGCGGAATACATCAAAAGGTTCGTGAAGGAAAGACCCAAACTCGGAATCGTTCTCGGTTCTGGGCTCGGGAGTGTGGCTGCCGCGCTCACCGATCCATTCACACTACCCTACAAAGAAATCCCGCATTTCCCCGTTTCTACCGCGCCAGGCCACAAAGGGGAGCTGGTCTTCGGAAGGATTGGCGCCCTTCAAACGCTCTTGATGAGTGGGAGACTCCACGCATACGAAGGCTTTTCGATGCGAGAGATCGTCTTTCCTATTCGGGTGATGCAGCTGCTCGGCACGGAGATGCTATTCGTCACGAACGCATCCGGCGGCTTGAACCCTGATTTCGAACTCGGCGTACCGATGCTGATCACCGATCACATCAATTTCATGGGGAACAACCCTTTAGTCGGGCAGAACTACGATACCTGGGGTCCTCGTTTTCCGGATATGTCGGAGGTCTACGATCTCGAGCTCCGAAAGAAGGCGGTAGAAGCCGCCAGAGAACTCGGGATTAAGCTGCAGGAAGGCGTTTATGTCGCCGTGACCGGACCGAATTTCGAAACGCCCGCGGAGTTGCGGATGCTTCGCCGTTTGGGTGCGGACGCGGTCGGGATGTCGACCGTTCCCGAAGTGATTTGTGCGGTCCACGCCGGAATACGCGTTCTAGGCGTATCCGCGATAACCGATCGCGCGGTTGCAGAAGACCTGGAACCGCTCACGGCCGAACAGGTGTTGGAGATCGCAGAAAAAACCGGACACAAAATCGCCTCGATCTTTTTGAAAATCACCGAAAGGTTATAGTCAACCCACACTGTGTTGGAATTTATTGTTTTAAGCTTGGTTCAAGGCTTAACGGAATGTCTCCCGGTGTCCAGTTCTGGACACCTTTTTTTGTTGAGCCGATGGATCGGCTACGATCTCTCCCTCGCGACGGCTGTAGGATTACATTTGGCCACCCTATTGGCCGTTATCCTCTATTTGCGCAAGGAATGCCGGCAGATCCTGGCCGGGATGTTACAATTCGATAAGGCCTATTGGCGGCTCTTTTGGGGGTTCTTGCTCGCTAGCGTGCCAGCCGCTCTCGTCGGGTTTTTGGTTAAGGACTCTCTCGAGACCGCCTTCGCCAACCCGACGGCGATCGGGATAAACCTGTTGATCACCGGAGGGTTCTTGTTCTTGTCAGACTTCATAAAACGAGACCAAACTCCCTCTATGTCACTGACTCAGATCACCTGGCGGCAAGCCTTCGCGATCGGATTGTTCCAATCGGTCGCCGTTTTACCCGGCATATCTCGGAGTGGGCTCACTTTGGTGGGCTGTTTGGTCGTCGGTTTACCCAGGGAGTTAGCCTTTCGTTACACTTTTCTCCTGTCGATACCGGTGATTTTGGGGTCGGGATTATTAGAACTCCGTTCTTTTTCTGTTTCCTCAGAACTCGTACCCGGATACGTCATCGCGTTTTTCATCGCGTTATTGGCTCTGTTCCTCTTTCGAAAACCGGTTCTCAGGAGCCGATTGCGGTATTTCGCCTATTATTGTTGGATTCTCGGAGCGCTTCTTCTTCTAATCTTAAGGTAGAAGCGCTTCGGCGACGTCCAACCATCAAAACAACCGCGAAGGTCGAACCCCTTCGCGTATTTTTGTGCTTTGACGGTATTCCTGTCAGCCCAGTCCCTTCTACGAAATGGGCAGCGCGATCCCCTCGCTAGTCTGCGCCAGCGCTCGGGTTAGGCCAACAAGGCGATAACCCGTTCCCGAGTCATATGATGCAACGAATCTAAAGCAGCCGGGTCCAAGCGCAAAACTTCCGCTCTCAGGCTCCCAAAATCGGATTTCTCCAAAGTTTCAGTTTCCACGAGGGCCGGTTTCCCATTCGTCTCAGAATTCTCGACGACTCGGTTTCTCTTGTTCTCAGTTTTTGAGATCAGTTCGCCTTGCGGCATATTTCCGGTTAGTCGTTCGACCCCCATATCCTCACCTTTCTAATCTTCCTTTAGGTCCTATGCTTGATTATAACACAAGCGGAAAGGATTATTCAACCCGAGTGTGCGTCAAGTTTAGGCACTCCGATATTTTTACCCACACGCTTTCGTTTTTTAGCGGCTTTTCGTGGTATACTTATGTTAGAGACACCTTGAAAGACACGGGGGTAGAGGAAATGGTCGATTTTAGAACCGATCGAAAAACCGGAATCCTCTTGCTATTTTTCCTCTGTTTTGTCTACGCTTCGCTCTTTGGAGTTGCGGAGATCAAAATTGGCATCTACCAAAACAGTCCAAAGGTCTTTTTGAATGAGCGGGGTGAGCCTGCGGGATTTTTCGTGGATATCGTGAACGAAATCGTAAAAAGCGTAGGGCTAAGGGTCTCCTACGTTTTCGGGACGTGGGCGGAAAACATCGCAAAGCTCGACTGGGGAGAGCTCGATATGCTCGTGGACGTCTCTTACACAGACGAGCGGGCCGCGCGTTTTTCGTTGAACAGCATACCGATCATCGAATCGTGGATCCAGGTCTTTTCGCTCCCTGAGACCACGATCTTTAGGGCTCAAGATCTCGGGGGAAAGAGAATCGGCGCCCTCTCGGATTCCACCCAGTACCGCTATTTGAGAGACAAACTCAAAGAGGATTTCTCGATCGATTATACGATCGAAACGTTTTCAGACTACCCCCATCAGGTTGAGGCGCTGATCGGAAGAAAAATCGATCTATTTTTAGCGGATCGGTTTTTTTACTTTTCCAAAGACAGGCCGCAGAATGTGATTCCAAAACCGGTCATCCTGCAACCCAACGGGGTCTATTTCGCGTTTCGTAAAGGATACGATCCTGGCATCGTCGGGGCCTTCGACACCGCGTTATTCTCTATGAAAAACGATTACGGTTCTCCCTACTACCGCGCCTTAAACCAATGGTTCAACCTATCGATCGAGACGACCTTTCCCTTTTGGCTGAAAACACTGTTGGTCTCTATTTTAGTCCTAATGACTATGTTGTCGGTGTTCCTCTTCCTTCGAGACTACCGACGAACGAAAGCCCATAACCGAGAATTGGAACGGCGGGTTTCGGAACGGACCGAGCACCTGAATTTGGCTTTACATCAGGCCCAGAGTGCAAATGAGGCAAAAAGCGTGTTTCTCTCGAGTATGAGCCACGAGATACGAACTCCGCTGAACGCCATCATCGGGTTCGCTCAAATTTTAAGACGAGACGCGACGCTGACCCGCAAGCAACAAGAACAACTGCAGACGATCGCGCAGAGCGGGGAGCATCTCTTGAAACTGATCAACAACATCTTAGATTTCTCGAAGATAGAAGCGGGGAAACTGAGTTTGGACCTCTCCGAGTTCGACCTCAACACACTGATGGAGTCACTGGTTAACATCTTCCGGTTACGTGCGGAGGAGAAGGGGCTTCGCTTTTTTTACGAGCCAAAATTGCCGGTGCCGTGCTATGTGAGGGGCGATGAAGGGAAAATACGGCAAGTGTTCATCAACCTTTTAGGGAACGCGGACAAGTTCACGCAGACCGGCGGAATCGTCCTTCGCGCCCGGATCACCCTTCGACAAGACTCCGGCGAGAGGGGCTCCTTCGCGGACTTCGTCGCAGAAGTGGAAGACACGGGTCCGGGGATACCCGAAGAAGAAGTTCCGCGGTTATTCGAGTCCTTTCATTCACTAAAAGCGGGGAGGGCCTACGGAGGAACAGGCTTGGGTCTATCGATCAGCAAAAGATTCATCGACTTGATGGGCGGATCGATCACTTACGAACACCGTCCTCGGGGAGGGAGCATCTTCCGATTGCGTGTCTGTCTCGACAAAGTGAACGCCCTCGCCGCAGCCCCCCGTTCGGAGGACCGGACCATCATCGGATTGAAGCCGGGCACGGTTCCCCCGAGGGTATTGATCGTCGATGATCAAGCCGAAAACCGAGAACTTTTGCGTGATATCCTGGACCCGATCGGTTTCCAAACACGCCTTGCCGAAAACGGAGAATCCGCGATAGAAATCTTTTCACGTTGGTCTCCAGATATTGTTTTAATGGATATGCTAATGCCGGTGATGGACGGTTACGAAGCGACCAAGCGCCTAAAAAGCACCGAAGAAGGTCGGCAGGTCCCGATCATCGCCGTCACAGCCAGCGCTTTCGGAGACGAGGAGAAAAAAGTGTTAGAGACGGGGGTGGACGGGTATCTGCGTAAACCTTTGCGGGGGGAAGACCTACTCGCGCTCCTGAGCGAACAGTTGGGGATCACGTACCTATACGCCCCCACGGCGAATCAGGATACGTTGTCCGATCCCCCCGGTCAACCGAGGCCGCTCACGGCCGAAGATTTCGATTTTCTATCCGACGACGAGATAGCCGAAATGCGAAAAGCCTTGTCAAACGGAGAAATGTTGAGATTGAGAGAATTAATCGCTCAGATAGGAGAAAAACGGCCGTTCCTCGCGGAAAGACTGTTGGTATTGGCCAAGCAGTATAATTACGAGGACTTGAGCCGCCTTTTAGAGCGATAAGGAGGTCGAGCTAATGAACCCGGACTTAGAAGGGGCTTCGATTATGATCGTAGACGATACCCCGGCCAACCTAGAGCTATTGGCCGAAATGCTGCACGCCAAAGGATACCGGGTGTTACAATTTCCAAACGGGATGACGGCGCTTCACGCCTGCGTCAGGGTGAAACCGGATTTAATTCTTCTCGATATTATGATGCCGCAGATGGACGGGTTTGAGGTGAATCGCCGGTTGAAAACTGACGAAAAACTTCGAGACATTCCGGTGATCTTCATCAGCGCCTTGGATGACACCGCGAATATTGTTCAAGCGCTTTCGCAAGGGGGTGTCGATTACATCACGAAACCGTTTAAAGAAGAAGAGGTTTTGGCACGGGTTCGGACCCACTTGAAGATCGTGTTCCTGCAACGCCAATTGAAAGCCCACAATGAAAATCTCGAAGAGTTGGTGGCAAAGAGAACCCAACAATTGACTCGGGCCCACGAAAGGCTGAAGGAATTGGATCGGCTGAAAGACGATTTCCTTTCGATGATCTCGCACGAAATTCGCACCCCCGCGAACGGGCTGCTTGGAGTTGGAGAATTGCTTATAGAACTCTGCCCGCCATCGGAGAATGCGCGCAACTATGAGGAGATGTTCCGCGAATGCAGCAGTAGGTTACGAAAACTGATCGATGATGCCAGTTTGCTCGGCGATATCGACCGCCTTATTGAGGATACCGATATAGACGTATCATTTAGCGATCTCCTGCAAGAGATCCGGGAATCCTTTCCTGAGGTGAGGATCACGGTCGAAACCCAAGTGGATCCCGAAAAGGTGTTTTTCAAAGCCGACCCGGTTCTCTTAAAAAAAGCCTTCGAAACCACGCTTTTATTGGCGAGGAAGTTCTCGTCCAAAAAAAAGCCCGTCTCTCTTTTAGGATTGGCGGGTGAACAACATCTTAGCGTCCAGATTCCCATAGACTTGCTATACCTAACTCATGAACAGGCGGAAACGTTTTTTAACATAGAATCCACCTTCAGAGCTTCTTCCCAAGCGGAATCTATGGGGCTGGCTCCCGTCGTCGCGCACAAGATACTATCGGCGTTTGGTGGTGGCCTTAATCTCGTGAAGCAGGAAGGAACAAAAGGCTATGTGGAAGCCATCATGCTCACGCAAGAAAGAATCACCTAACGGGAGTCAGCACTTTGCGCCTTGGGAACGCCGAACTTTTAATTCGGCGTTCCCAGCCGTGCGGCGCTTCGACAGCGTTATTCCCTTGGGTTGGGGTATAGAAAACAGGCGACTTCGTGACCTTCTCGAACTTCCAAGAGGGCGGGGGTCTCCACCCGACATCGGTCCATCGCCTTAGAGCAACGCTTTACAAAGCGACACCCCTCCGGTGGGTCGATAGGCGATGGGATGTCCCCGGCGATCAGCATCCGATGGCCGGATTTCCGCTGGTGCGGATCCGGAACGGGTATGGCCTGCAGCAACCCTTGGGTGTATGGATGCAGCGGGGCTTCGAAGAGCCGGTCCGTATCGGTTTTTTCTACGATTTTCCCTAAGTACATCACGGCGATGCGGTCTGAGATGTGCTTGACGACAGAAAGGTCGTGAGCGATGAAGAGATAGGTCAAACCGAATTCGCTGCGTAGGTCTTCCAACAGGTTGATGATCTGGGCTTGCACCGAAACGTCCAGAGCCGAAACGGGCTCGTCGCAGATGACGACTTTCGGTCTCATCACGATCACCCGCGCGATACCGATCCTTTGGCGTTGACCACCGGAAAATTCGTGAGGATACCGCTTCATATACTCTGGGAGCAACCCAACTTTCTCCATAATGTCGGCGACGGTATTGATCATCTCTCGTCCCCCGCTCACGAGCCCGTTCGCTTTTAATCCTTCCGAGATGATATCCTGGACCGTCATTCGAGGGTTAAGAGAGGCGTATGGGTCCTGAAAAATCATTTGGATTTGGTGTCGTATCCTACGCATTTGCGCATTCTTGTAGCAAAAAAAATCTTCCATCGTTTCCGCCGAATCCCCAACCCGCCACCAACATTGACCCGATGTGGGCTCGTAGATGCGCATAATCGTCCGGCCCACCGTAGTTTTCCCGCACCCCGATTCGCCGACGATGCCTAAGGTCTCTCCGGCGTGGAGCGTAAAAGTCACGTCGTCTACGGCCTTGAGAAAAGATCTTTTACGCGAGAACGGGAGTGATTTGACCGGGAAATATTTCTTTAACTTCTCAACTCGGAGTATCGCTGACGCAGCCACCAGGCACCTCCCCTTCTTCTGCGTACAACCAGCATTTTACCCTATGTCCCGATTCTATTTCGAATAGAGGGGGCGGTTCCTGCACGCATTTTGGAAACGCCTTTTCGCACCTCGGGTTAAACCGGCACCCCTTTGGAAAGGAAGAGGGATGGGGCACGTAGCCTTCGATCACGTGAAGCTTCCCTTGAGATTTCTTGTCGATTGTCAGTTTCGGGATCGAGTTGATCAAGCCACGGGTATAGGGATGAGACGGGTGGTCGAATATTTGAAAGATGCCACCCGTTTCTAGAATCTGCCCCGCGTACATCACGATCACACGGCCACACATTTCGGCGACCACGCCGAGATCGTGCGTTATGACGATCGTAGAGGTATTTTGTGCGGTCTTCAGTTCGTGAATGAGTTCCAGAATCTGCGCTTGTATCGTCACGTCCAAGGCAGTCGTCGGTTCGTCGGCGATGAGGAGCGACGGTTTGCAGGCAAGCGCCATCGCGATCATCGCCCGTTGACGCATCCCTCCGGATAGCAGGTGAGGGTAGTCGTCGATGCGTTTTTTCGGCTCCGGTATCCGTACCATCTCCAAGAGACCGATACTCCTTTGCTTCGCTTCTTTCTCCGATAGACCTTCGTGTAGGCGATAGACTTCAGCCAATTGCTGCCCGATCGTGAAAAGCGGGTTAAGAGAGGTCATCGGCTCCTGAAAGATCATAGAAATCTTTTTCCCACGGATCTTCTGCAGCTCCTCCTTGGAACACTCCGCCAAGTCCTTGCCCTCGAAACAGATACGTGACCGCTCTCCGAGGATGGCGTTTTTCGGAAGGAGTCGGATGATAGAAAACGCGGTCACGGTCTTCCCGCAGCCCGATTCTCCGACGATGCCCAGTGTCTCCCCTCGATCTAGATAAAAATTGACCTCATCCACCGGTTTGACGCGACCGAATTGCGTTTTAAAAGATATTTCTAGATTCTCTACTTTCAGTATCCTGTCTTCCATCGCTATCTATCCTTTTCACGTATGGCTCGTAAATTTCGGGTCTAAAGCGTCTCGCAAGCCGTCTCCCAGAAAGTTGACGTTCAAGACGGCAAAAAAGATCATCATACCGGGGAAGAAGGTCAACCACCACGGGGTGACTCCCATAGCCGTTCCGAGGATATAGTTCATCGACTTTTGGAGCATATTGCCCCAAGAGGGCATAGGCGGTTGTATTCCCAGGCCGAGGTAACTCAGCGAGGATTCGGTCAGAATCGAGTACGACACGTTGAGCGTCGCCGACACGATGATCACGGGCAAGACGTTTGGCAGCACGTGTTTGAACAGGACGGACAAATTCCTTACGCCCACCGCTTTCGCCGAAACCACGTACTCGGATTCACGTATCGTGAGCGTCAGTCCTCGAACGAGACGGGCAACTCCCATCCAACCGAAGACGGTCAACACCAATATAATCCCCGAGATTCCGGAACCGAAAACCAAAGTCAACGTCAAGAGGATAGGGAGCGTCGGAATCGAGAGCATGATATCGACGAAACGCATCAGCAAGCGGTCCAGGATACTGCCGTAGTAACCGGAAAAAAGACCTATGGCCGTCCCGATGATCGTGGTCAGCAATGCGGAGACAAAACCCACGAAAAGGGAGACGCGTCCGCCGTACATTAGCCGTACCAATACGTCATGTCCCAGCTCGTCAGTCCCTAGAAAATGTCCTTCCGTGAAGGGCGGCGAGAATATCGACCCGAAATCCATATCTTCGTAACTGACGGAGGTAAACAGGGGACCTACGAAGGAAAAGAGAACCAGCAGGATCAAGATGACCGCTCCCATCAGCGCCAATCGGTGCGTTTTGAACTTAATCCAAACCAGCTTTCTATAGGTCACAATGTTGAGCGGAGAAGCGGCCTCTTCGATCTTTTCGACTTTTTTTCGATACCATCGGAATGACTTACCCATAACGCACCCTAAGCCTTTCTCGTAATACGTATTCTCGGATCGATCAACACATACAGCAAATCCGCAACGAGATTGGAAATGAGCGTGATGATCGTCAAGAACATCAAGCAGCTGATCGCTAAGTTGTAATCGCTCCCGATGACCGCCTGATACATCAACCGGCCCATTCCGGGCCATGAGAAGATCGTTTCTATGATCAAAGCACCGCCGAAAAAGTAGGGGATGTCGAGCGCTATGATCGTAACGATCGGAATCATCGCGTTTTTGAGGGCGTGACGCAGGATGACCTTCCGTTCCGGCGCCCCTTTGGCGTAAGCTGTCCGGACATAATCTTGATCCAGGACTTCTAACATAGACGTACGGATATACCGCACCCAAGAAGCGACCTGCACGAATCCTAAGACACAGGCGGGCAGAATGAGGTGACGAACGCTATCCCAAAAGACGCGCCATTGACCGGTCAGGCCGTAGGTGCTCATCCCAGACACGGGTAACCACTTCAGCTGAACGCTGAAAACGATGATCGCCATCAGGGCGAACCAGAAACTCGGTAGCGATATCCCGATAAAAGCGGCAACGGTCGCCGTATAGTCGAAGACCGAGTACTTTTTCAAGGCCGACAAAATGCCGATCGGCATGGCGACCACCAGCCCCAGTAACCAAGAAACGACCGTCAAATATAGCGTATTCGGTAGCCTTGAGAAGATGAGGTCTTTCACCGGTTGCTTGTACATACTCGAGTAACCAAAATCGCCGGTCAGCATACTTTTCAGCCAAGTTAAATATCGGATGGCCAAAGGGTCATCGAGGTGGTAGTACTCACGCAAGGCCTTGAGCCGCTCCGGATCGTTCATAAAGGAACGGGGGTTCTCCATACGCATTTGCGTCAGGGGATCCCCAGGCATCAGGTTGATCAGCATAAAAATGATGAATGATATCGCGAAAAATACCGGTATCAACTCTAAAAAGCGTTTCAGGAAGTATACCTTCAAGCTATTACTCCTTTTGCTGTAAGACCGCCATCGTGTTCAATCCCGCGAGCATTTGTACGGAAACAAGGTCTTTGATCGGGATCGCGTGATACCGCAAGTGCTTTTCGAGGAATGCTATCGTCGTTTCGAACATTTCGTCCGCCGTCTTTTTCGCCTTTTCCAACACGGCTCTGTCGCCTCCCAAGACGATGTTCTCGTCGAGAAGTCGCCGTAGCATGCCCAAGCTGAGGGATTCGTAGAAACGGGTCGAATAAGTGTTATCGAACATCTCCGCGACGGTGGCAGGATTCTTCAGAGTTTCATCTGTTTCGATCCAATTCTCCGTTGCCTTGAGACTTCCAGGAACGGTTTCGAGGTAGTTCGTGAGAGCGTGGTAGAAAGGGGAGTCTCTATCCTGAATGACACGATCAATCGCGTCGAAGATTTGTTTCAGCGCTGCGTAACGTTCCTTCGAGCGCCCTAACGACTCTCTCAAATAATGCTGCCGGGTTTCTGGGAGATGGGTTTGATCGTTCACACGCGCGTCGTAGTAGTAGGGCATCTCACAGACCAAGGTGAAAGAATCGGCGACCGCGCCCGCATAGTCGTCCGAGCTCGTGCCCGCCCGGATGATCGTCGCGGGATCGGTGCCCGGGGGCAGGTGTTTTTCTAAATAGTCGTATTCCTCTTTCATCCCAAACAATTGGAAAATCGCTGGCGCCAGCTTCTTGAGGAAAGGCGCTTCGGGTTCCCCCAAGTTCAACGGAAGATTGAAGAGTCCCGGGAGCTCTTGGTATTTTTTGAATAGTCCTTCTCCAAGGTCTTTTGTCACGTAGTAGTAAACCCCCCCGAACCCCGAATTGTGCAAGGAATACAAGAAAATCGGTTTCTTCTCTTTTATGAGATCCATCAATACTTGAGTTTCTGGAAGGGGTTTGTTGAATTTCAACGTTTTGTACTCTATGGGGAAGGTCCATTCGACTTGCTGGTAACCGGCTGGTCGGAAAAAATTCTCCGCGTATTTGCGGATTGAAGAGCTATCGGCAAACCACTTCTCGTTGAGTTTCGTTCCGTCTATGTCTATCGATTTAATGAGGTACCACGTGTAATCCAGTTCTCTCAATCGCGGGTCATCTTTCGCCAATAGTTCGCTCAACGCGTCCAACATCATCGCGCCGATGGGCTCGTTCGGATGCGGGCACCCGAAGAGCAGGGCGTTACGCTTCCCCTTCCCAATTTCGAGAACGTGTATCGGCGCGCCTTTCCGCGAATAGCCGGCACAAGTGATTTTGACGCGATCGGGATACTTCGCCGCAAGCGCTTTCGAACGCTCGTCCATCTCATCAATCGTAAAAAACCGTTTGTAATCAGGGATATCTCGGATTAGTTCTTTGAATAGCATCTGTATACTCTCCTCTTTGAGATCGTTTTCGATTCAAATGAAGAGCGCTGAACCGAAGTCCCGCGCTCTTCTGTTAACGTTGGTTATGAAAGCCTCAAGCGCTAACGGTTATCGATCGACGTACCAGTTTTGGATGATCCAGCCCAGACCGTTATCGTAACCTGCATTGAAGGATTTGATGTAGTTTTTCGCGAATAACGGGGTTGGAGGAGCAACCAACGGAATATAGGGCAGATCATTCGACCATTCCGCCAAGTGTTTGATATAGTACTCGACTTTCTTGTTGAAATCGAGTTCCGCGAAGGCTTTGTAGACATATTCGTCACTTTTTTTGTTCGCCCAGCCCGTGTAATTGGTGCCACCGAAGGCGTTCTCCTCGGACGGAATCATATCCTCAGTCCAATAGTAAGCCGCTTCATCCGACAACCCATATCCCCAACCGGAGAGAACCGCGTGGAACTTGCCTTGAGGTAAAATATCCCAGACCAACACGGCTGGTTTGGTATCGATTTCCAACTCGATACCCACTTGTTTGAGCATCCCCTGGATCATCTGAGCCATCGTCAATGCGTCGGTGCTGCCGGCCGCAACGATCATAGGGAATTTGAACGGTTTACCGTCTTTTTCGAGGGTTCCGCCTTTTCCGGCTTTCCAACCGGCTGCCGCCAATAGGTCTTTGGCTTTCTGCACATTGTAGGGGTATTTTTTGACGCTCGGGTCAGTGAGCGCGTCCCTCATGATGTGTAAAGGAGTAAGCCAGGTGTCACACACTTGGCCTTTGTTGCTGTAGACCAAGCTATTGATGGCGTCGCGGTTGATCGCATGCAACAGGGCCTGCCGAACGCGGATATCTCCGAAATAGAAATTTGTCTTCGACAGGTTGTCGGGATCCCGGAAATTGGTGAAGATCAGGTCCGGAGCGATGTTTTGGACGTAGTAGACAGTGAAGATATCCGAGTGTTCTTTCTCTAATTGCAGCGACTGCTTCATCGTGAGCGTGTAACGCCCGAAGTCCAGTTCCCCGTTTTTCACGGACGCGTAGGTGACGTCAGCGTCGGGAATGATCTTCATCACGATGGTGTCGATGTTCGGCCGCCCCATATAGTAATCGTCGAAGGCATCCATAATAATGTATTGCCCTTCTTTATATTCCTTAAACTTGAAAGGACCAGTCATAATCGGATTGCGAGTCACCTTCTGCACGAAATCTTCCCAACGATTGGCCTTTTTTGCCTCTTCGAAGTCCTTTCGGTAGACGTGTTCGGGGATTTGGAACCATCCGAAATAGTAGGCGTAAACGGAGGAGCCGAGATAACCGCTTCCGGACTTCTCTTTCATATGGATCGTGAAGGTGTAATCGTCGATGATATCGACTCGGTCGACAGACATTTCGTAGGAGTTGGAGGTCACCGGGGCGCCGGAGGTCATGACTTCCCACTGGAATTTGGCGTCGCGAGCGGTAACGGGAGCGCCATCATGCCACTTCATGCCTTTTCTCAACTCAAAGGTGACCGACATCGAATCGTCATCGTTGAGCACCAACAATCCGTTTTCCAAGGAGGGAATCCGTTTTATCATACGCGGCGTATAGAACCCGTCCTGGTTCGAACCGATATAGCCGTCCGCGATGATATTGCAGATAGTCCAGGTTAACCCGGAAGAGGTGAAGAGGGTGTTAAATCCGGGGGCGTCTGCGCCCACCGCAGTTGTGATGGTACCACCGACCTTCGGCGGGTAGAGCGCCATGTAAAAGGACAAGGCCGCTTCTTCTTTCGTGATGGCGGCTGATGGCTCTAAAAGATGTCCATACCGATAGTTCAGCAGTTGGTGGTTGCTTCTGTAGGCGGTCGTAAACGCGCCAACCGCGTAGTCCGGCACTTGGCGTTCGTCGTGCGCCATCGTGACGACCTCCGCATAGCGGGCAGCTTCCTCTGATAATCCGAGGACTTTGACCAAGGTCGTGATGAACTCGGTACGAGATACGGCGTTCGTGCCCGCCGCGACGTAGCCTTCTTTTCCCGGGAATGCTTTTTGCACCGCGTCTTTAAACTCATTGGCGGTTAAGTCAGAGCCGTCCACGATTTTGAGGATACCGGCTTTAAGAATTGCCGGACGGGCTTCTTCGAGAGCGACTTGACCGAAAGAAAGCGTGAGGACCAATACTGCAAGTAACAAGAACAATGACACTTTTCTCATGTTCCACCCCCAAATAGTGTTGAATACTATCGTAAGAGTCCCAAAATATGGACTTCTACAAACGCTTTCGGGTACGGACTCGTATATTGCTGCATTATAACATACTTCATTTTGAAAAGGAACACCCCTCCGTTTTGCGGTGTTACGTTTGCAAATCGGGTATATATCGAATCGATAAACCACGCTTGACAGGATCGTCTCCCTGTTCTATAATTGGCGCATGCCAATAATTAAACGCCAAAGATGTGGAAGACCGAAGAAGTGTCGCAGGATAAGCCTACCCAGAGAGGACAGGATATTCGAACCTCTCGGAATCGCCCCGCGAGAAATGAAAGCGGTGACGCTCTCTCTAGACGAATTGGAGGCGATGCGGTGGGTCGACCAGTTGAAAACCTCTCACGAAGCGGGAGCCAAAGCGATGGGCATATCACGGCAGACCTTCGGCAATATCATAGGTTCGGCCAGAACGAAGATAGCGGACGCCCTCATAAATCGGAAAGCGATCCGGATCGAGGGCGGATCGATTCATAAGGAGGAAGATGATGAAAGTAGCCATTCCGGTATCTGAGAAAAACGGGATGAAATCCAAGACGCATGCCCATTTTGGCAGCGCGCCTGTGTACGCGATCGTCGAAACGGAAGGCGGGGAAATCGAATGGTATGACAACGAAGAAGCCGAGCACACACACGGGAGTTGTCAGCCGGCGGGAAAACTGGCCCAGTTCCACATCGACGCGGTGGTGTGCCAAGGCATGGGCGCTCGCGCGATCGACAAACTCAACGGGCTGGGGATGAAAGTGTACGTGAACAGAAGGGCCGCCACCGTGGAAGAGGTGATCGAAGAGATTAAGCAGAACCGGTTGACCGAACTCTCTAAAGAGGGGGCCTGTCAACAGCATCACGGGGCCCATTGACCATTAAAAAAAACCGGACGGATGTCCGGTTTTTTTTAATGCCCTCGATGCTCGAAAGCATACTCACCCATTGTGGCTTAGAAGGCTTTGTCATTTATCATAGGTCACCCACCCGTATCCTACGAACAGGCGAGTTTTTTCTCCTAGAGCCACTCCGGTTATTTGTGTGGGCCAAGTTATGAGATGTAATCAAGAAACAGGCTCTTCGACAATTTACAAGACGTACTTAATAAACAACTTTTATCGTAATAATTCTGTAGACCCATAGACCGCTTCGATAATCCGCTCTAATCGCATATTCGTCCACCTGGCGGTCTCTTTTTATTTCTCGTATTTTAATTTATATTTTTCGGATGGTCACCGAGCTTCAAATAATGTATCGAAGAGCCAAGAAACAAGGCCAGGATCGATCGCGCGATATTTAACTCATAAAGTCATCGCGGCGTAAGCGCCCCTTCTTTTCGCGACGGCGCGATGCGGTTTTATACGAACTGATCGCGGCGTAAAAAAGACAAAAGGGGGATCGCGGGGTCGTAGTATGTCCAGATAAGGCGGAAATGTTCAGCAGGAAGAAAGCAAGCCTGCCGGGGAAAAAGTCAGAACCCCGTAGCTTGGACAGCAGGCAGGGAGGAAACGAACTGTTCTGGAGTCTGTTGACAAAGCCACTCTAAGGGTGGTGAGCGAGTAACCGGGCCGTAACAACCGTGAACGTATAGTAGCCTCGAAAAGCGTGGATTCGGAAGTCGAGCTGATCGGGACCCAGCGAAGACAGCAGGAAGTTCTGAAGACTGACTGAAACGGGACTTTCTTCCGGCGGGGTAAAAGCGACAGCACGGTTACAAGGACATTTCAGGCAACTGGAAAGGCCCTCCTCGCCCGAATATTACACGCGCCAACGGGGATGACCGGCAGAGGTGGAGTAGGGAGGCACCTCGCCGACCGAAAGCGCTCACCGGTTAAAGGTCACATAACCCTGTTGACGAAGAAGTTTGGAAGCCGTATGCGGGAAATCCGCACGTACGGTTTGAGGAGGCAGGAGAAGGAAACCGGGAGAGGGTAAGCTGCCAGGTGGTGTGATGGACACTCACACACAGAAATCGAGAGCGGCACAGCTCTGGCTTCACGACGCCTTCTCTTGACCCTACAAAACCACTTACCCCGCGATGAACCTCTTAGTTATACCACCTCATAACTTGACTCACACGGTTACTCTACAGCTCTCAGGTTTTGGAATAACGTCGCATCAGTGGCGCGTGGCGCGTTTTTTAGCGGGGTCCCGTCTACGCGGGTAAACGCGTATTGCTCTCGGAAAATCCGAAAGCGGAAAACGGACTCCCGTATCCGTGTGACCGCAGGCCTTTCCCCCGTGGTGGACACAATCACCGCGGGTAGCGCGTCCCTATCTTTTTTAATGAACACGTCATAATACTCCGTACCCGGAATCGGCATCAAGAAGTAGACGAAAGTCCCTTCGTTGAGCGAGATCACCGCGCGATCCGATTCGATCACGATTTGAATCAACGACAGACCTTTTCTACCGTCATAGAAGTGGCTAGTGGGAAGGGTGATGCTGCTAAACGCGTCTCCTTCGAAAAACAGGTCGTCAGAGGTTCCCCGGTTCAGATTTCTTTCCAACTCCCAAAGCCCGTCCTTTTGCTCGATCGCCACATGGTAATGGAGGTCGGGGTCGTCGCCGGGAACCCACGGAAACACGTTGCTCGAATACCCGTCGTCGATGTGGTAGATCATCAATCCTTCACACGAGGGCATATTCCGATTATAAGAGTTGTCTTCTTTGTATTCGATGAGGAAATACTCCTGTGGATTATTTGGATGTGTATATTTTAAAGCGGTGCCCCGTGTTAGAGTGTATTCTCCCTCATTGGCCAAGATTTCGGTCGGCTTCAGCCATCCGATCTTGTATTTGCTCCAGGCAGTCAATTCCGCCGGGGCGCCCCCATACCCACTCACCTCTCGACTACCCCTATCGAAGATCGATTCGCTGTCGTTCCAACTTCCCGAACCCATTAGGCCCCAGTAGCCAATCCCCTTCGAATTTTGATAGATGTCGTATAGGTCGGGGAGATTGAAAAGCAAGTGCCCGAGTTCGTGCACATACACGCCTATCGTCATGTCATCCTTCTGAAGCCAATACTCCGGTTGCGTACAATACCGGTAGAGTATCTTCCCATCTTTTGTCTTGGTCGTGCTCATCGTCCACTGATGGCTCCAGATTTGATTCTTGTCTCCTTCAAACTCCGCGCCGCTGCCGGCATGAACGATTAGCAAAAAGTCGACCCAACCGTCGCCGTCGTTATCGTACTTTGAAAAGTCGACAACCGAATCGGCCATATCCACGGCGTCCTCGGTCATTCGCTGCGCATTCCGAGGATATGACCCGAGTCCCGTGTTCGAACCGATGTAATAGGCGTAGGTTTCGGGAAGGCGGAACCAACCGTAAATATCGAAGGTGATCTGGTATTGCCCATCCGAGACAAATTCGTAGTACTCCTGGACGCTTTTCAGATTGGTCGAAATGGGGTATTTCGCCTTAAAGTCGACGCCACGCCCTAGGAAGAGGTCGTGGAAGAAAGAGGTGTCGACTTTCGCGGGTTGATCCGAAAAATCCACCAAGAGCACGACCGCTCTAAAAGAGCCGACGGCTCTGGGAGTATGATAGGCTTCTCCGCGTTCTTCAGCGGTCAAGATCGGTATTGACAGCTCTCCGCGGGCGATCCTCTCCTCCACAGGAGTCCGGGGTGGCATGATGGCCAGAAAGATTGCTGGTATACATAATAACCATAGGACGAACAGTTTTTTCAAAAGAAAAACGCCTCCATTTCATCGATCAACGGGTCGGAATAAACGCCATCCAAGATCAGTTTGAGGTTGGTGAACTCATTTTTCGAGTACCGCGCGGCTAATCCCAGCATCAATAGGTTCGCGATTTCGGTTTTGGTTAGGGTATCCCCGCGCAATTTCAGAGAGAAATCCGAAGGGATACGGTAGATATCCCCCGTATGTTCTGCGAGGCTTGTGTAATCTCCTTGGATATAGCACGCGTACAGACGCCCGGAAGCACTCACCTCGTTGTGCGCGAGCTCCTCCGATTCTTCTAAGAGGGACATAGCGGTCGGGAAGTTCCCCACGCCGATATTCGCCCAGGCTTCATAGGCTTTGGAAACGGACTTCTGATACTCGTCTGCACTCTTAGAAAACGCCGTTTGGAAGTATTCTATCGCGCGCTCGAAATCCCCCGTAAACAAAAACTCTTTCCCCGCAGCGATGGATCTGTCCCAAAGCAGCAAGGTCGTGGTACATCGGACGAGCGCGAGACAGAGCGCTATCAACAGCCACAATCGGAAGAGCCTTTTCATCTTTGACCTCCGTTCACATCGATATCTCTCGATTTGCAGATTATAACATAGATCGGGAAGTGGTATTAATAAAAGTGCGGCATAGTATCGAGGTACACAATAATCAGAACGACGAACTTTAGTTCGGCATATTCAAAAAAGTAAAAGATGGTTTCGCACAGAGTACGCAGAGAACTCAGAGGAAACATAAACCCGGCGTTGACTGCCGTAAACACCTCTCTTCTTTGTGACCTCTGTGGTCTCCGTGTGAGCTTTTTTTCAAGACATGCCAACTTAACAGTTGGCTTTCCAAAGTCGTTCCCGAACGTATCGCGCCGTCGCGTAAAGAAGGGGCGCTTACGCCGCGCTGATCGTGTGTTATCGCAGGATATTGGTTTTTACGACCTCGTGATCCACCCTTTGTCTATTCACGCCGCGATGGCTTCACCGACCAAAATCGCGTGATCTCTTCTGCCCCTGTTTCTTGATTACATTCCATTACTTCCCACATATGGCCCATCAAATCGTGTTCAAGTCCTTTGTCGGACTCTCTACATTAAATGCTTCTTTAACTCTTCCTCGTTTTTCATATCGATTAGCTCAAGTCCCAGAGCGTCAAGTTTCTCTATTGTAAGGGATTTCAGCCTTTCGAAATACTTTTGCGAGACCTTAGGGAACTTTTTGGATATTAGTTTCCAAAGCAATTCTTCTCTTCCCCTTTCCATTCCCTTTTCCATTCCCTTTTCCATTCCTTCTTGCCTGAGCATATCCGCGATTGTTTGCATCTTTTCGCTCCTTTCTTCCGATACCGTTTTCATCAGTTCTGACAATTGTTCGAAATTCTCCCTGTCCGTCGTTTCGAACAGGTAGATCGTACAGACCTGGAAAAATCGTTCGTTCGCTTCTGTCTGCGGCAATTCCGAAATCGTCACTGCGACTCGGAACAGCGCTTGTCGAATCGCTGCCTTTCCCCTTAGCGCTCTCAGCCTGATTACGTCTAAATAGATGCGTAATCGTTTCGCCCCTTTGACCTCTTCTTCTCTCAATGACGAAATTTCAAACAGTTCATATTTGTAGTCCGGGATGTAGGCTTACAAGACCACGGGAAGAATCACCGGCAGAGGCCCCGGTACTGTCTTCTTCAGCCGCTGTCAAGTAAGGACTAAAGAATTTTGAGATTTGTTTACAATTCAGAGGGTCAAGATGCTGCATCCACCGTTTCAAGGCAGCTCAGCAGCGCTTCCAGTTCATCACGCAGGGCAAGCTCGATTTCAATGCCGCCGTCCTTGTAAACTGTCACTCGCTTTACCACATCGTTTGCAATTTCAGCGGTAAGGGTTTCAAGCTCGGTGTATTCCTTGTATTTTTCAATAAAGGCTCCGCCTTGCTCGGTGGTGGTCTGCGAGGACTTTTCCAGACGCTCCATCTTTTCGGTAAGCTCTTGCATCTGTGCCAGGTTGCTTGCCTTGTTGGATAAGTAGGTCTCTTTATCGATAGTTCCGTCAATCAGCTTTTCATATAAATCCTGGAGAGATTTTTCAAGCTGATTTCTTCGGCTTTGTAGTACGGCAAGCTCACGACGGGCTTGCTTTTTTTCTGCCTGTATGCGTTTCTTCTGTAATAACAGAAGATGCTCCAAGCTGACCGCATAGGCTGCATAGGTGCGGATTAAGGTCACAACCATTTCGTGAATATCCGCTTGCAGAATACCCTCGGTGGTGCAATCAAAACCCGTTTCCAGATTTGATGTGCGACAATGGTATTTTGCGTTTTTGGTGTTGGAAAGCGACATTGCAAAACCGCAGGTTCCGCATATCACTTTGCGGCGAAGCGGATTTCTTTCGGATGTGCTCGGAATAAATTCCTTGTACTCCTTCATACGGTTTGCTACTGTCCGAAACAGTTCCTTTGAGACGATGTTCTCGTGGGTCTCGTCAACCACAATCCAATCGGATTTGCTTTTCTTTACCGTATGCAAGTTGCCGACCATATCACGCTCACGCTTGCCATAGACACATTTGCCGATATAGCGTTCATCACGGAGGATTTTGAATATGTTGCCTTGCGTCCAGAAGTTTTCCTCGTGGATACTTGGCCAACGGTCACGGGAACATCCCGCAGCCCGTTTGTAAAGCATCGGCGTGGGAATATCCTCACGATTAAGCATAGCCGCTATCTCAACGGGCTTTACTCCCTCTGCGGTCAATGCGAATATTCTCCGAACAATGTCTGCCGCTTCCTCATCAATGATTAGGCGGTTTTTATCGTCGGGGTCTTTCACATAGCCATAAGGAGCAAAGGGACTGAGGAACAAGCCTTTCTCGGCTCTCATACGCTTGGCGTTTTTGACCTTGCCGGAAAGCTCACGGCTGTAGAGGTCATAAATCAGCGTTTTGAACGAGGTATCAAGGCTGTCGATGTCCTGCGGTCTGGAGCTGTCAAAGCCGTCGTTGACAGCGATGAAGCGAACGTCCAGGAACGGAAACACACGGCTGATGTAGTTACCGACCACGAGATAATCACGCCCGAAACGGGAAAGGTCTTTGACTACGATGCAATTTATCTGTCCCTGCTTGACCTGCTCCATCATTCGGAGAAAATCCGGTCTTTCAAAGTTTTTGCCACTCCAACCGTCGTCACAAAACTCGGAGATTTCCCAACCACTGAACTCCGGTCGGCTGCTAATGAAATTTTGCAGCAAACCTCGCTGATTGGATATACTTTCGGATTCGGCTTTGCCGGTATCCTTTAAGTCGCCGTCCTCGCTGGACAAGCGAAGATACATTGCTACTCTCACACAGCAGCCCTCCCTTCGATAAATTTCAGTAGTGCCATATATTCATCCCGATAACGCAGGCGAATATCAATGTTTTTGTCTGCATCCACATAGATGCGTTCCACAAGTGCGGTTGCCATTTCTTTTGTAAGCGTGTCCGTTCCCATAAAAGAACGGAACTCTGTGAGAAAACGGTTCTCTGCGGTATAAACCTTGCTTTCTTTCTGTTCCTGCTCTAAAGCGGTGATAAGCTGTTCGGCCTTCTCTGCTTCTGCCTTGTACCTTGCTTTGAGCGTAACATATTCCTGCTCGGTCATAAGCTGTTCCACATAGTTCTGATACAGGCTGTCATACAGAGATTGACTGCGCTTCAGAGTGCGCCTTGCCGTTTCTAACTTTGCTGTGGCATCGGAACGCTGACGGCGATATTCCGGTTCTGCGTTCAAACGCTTGATAACCTCCTGCAAATCAGCGGCAATCTGTATTTGAGACTGAATTGCCGTGAACAGGACTTCGTTCAGCTCATCCTCTCGGATACTCACAAAGGAACAACGATTGGGATCGTCTGCGTGACCGGGACAGATATAGGTGTACCACAGCTTTTTGCCGTGGCTCACGTTCTTATATCGTACCAACGGTCTTTGGCAATTCGGACACCACACAAGCCCTTGCAGAATGTTTTCGCTGTGTTTCAAATGAGCAAACTTGCCGAGGCGTTCGTGATACTCGCTCTTTCTCTGATTGGCGATTTGCTGTACCTTTTCAAAGATTTCCTCATCAATAATCGGTTCGTGGGTATGACGGACGACAATCCAGTTGGCTTCGTCCACATAGGTCTGTCGCTTTCCTTCATAAAAGGATTGCTTTTTTCTGCCTTGAACCATATGACCTATGTAAACGGGATGTGCCAAAATGCTTTTGATAATCTGCGTATGCCACAGCACACCTTTGAATTTCTCGGTTTTGACTTCGCCTGTCTCATAGAGATAAGCAGAGGGAGAAAGAATACCGGCATCGTTGAGCCTGCGTCCAATCTGTACCACGCTGATACCCTCGGAACGCCATTTGAAAATCTGACGAACTGTAGAAGCTGTTTCCTTATTTATAATAAGGTGGTGCTTGTCGTTGGGGTCTTTGCTGTACCCATACGGTGCCCACGCTCCGATAAACTCACCACGCTGTTGTTTTACAGTTAATGCGGCATCTATTTTCTTGGATATATCCTTGCTGTAAACCTCGTTGATGAGATTTTTCAGCGGAACAATATATCCATCCTGGGTTCTCTCTGCGGTCAGCGTATCGAAGTTATCGTTGACTGCAATGAAGCGAACGCCGAGGAATGGGAAGATTCGCTCCAGATAGTTTCCAGTCTCCTTGTAGTTACGACCGAAACGGGAAAGGTCTTTGACTACAATGCAGTTCACACGACCTTTGCGTACTTCCGCCATCATCTTTTCAAACTGAGGACGGTCAAAATCTGTGCCGGTTCGTCCGTTGTCACAGAACACAGAAACAAGCTCCATATCGGATTTGTTTTCAATAAAGGAAGTCAGCAGAGCTTTCTGTCCCTCAATGGTATCTGCACCGGGCTTGCCGCTGTCCTCTACGGATAGGCGAACGTAAGCGGCTGTCTTATATGCTTTCCTCGCAGGAGCAGAGGATTCCACTTCTTGCACAAGAGGATTTGTCTTTCGTTTTGTCCTTGCCATTTATACTACCTCCCGCAATCTTGCACTCCGAAGAATGTCAAGCTGCCAAGCAAATTCATCCTGCCAACGATAGATGATTTCCACCACATCGTTTGAATGAATCAGTATTTTATCTATCAGTGCGACCACAACGGCACGGTCAAGAGCTGTAAGTCCCTGCCTTTTGATGAACTCATTCATCCAGGCGTTTTCCGTTCCGTGGTTGTGTATATCTTCAAGCTGTTCTCTGAGAGCGTCCATCTGCTTTTCAGCTTCGTCGGCACGAGCCGTAAAGCTCGCTTTCAGCCGTGTATATTCCTCACGGTCGATGATGCCGTCTGCAAGATTTTCATACAGAGACATCAGCAGCTTTTGGAGCTTCTCATATTCCTCGTGTTTCTTGTCGAGTTGTCTCTGCACCTTTTGAGCCTGTGCAGTTCTCAGAGGTGCTGTGTCGGTAATCGTGAGCAATTCGCTCATATCCACGACTTCGCTGATATGCTGCTTCAAACTATCGAGCACGATTTCCTCCAAGGCGTTATCTCTGATGCGATGGGGAGAACAGCTTTTGTCCTGCTTGTGGGCGGAGCAGACGTAATAGACATATTTCTTTTCGCCTGCAGGAACGGTCTTGCGAACCATACTGGCTCCGCAATCGCCACAGAAAATCATTCCGCTGAACAGCCCCACCGCTTTACCACCGGGACTGCGGCGAGTATCGCATTTGAGCACCTTTTGAACGCTGTCAAAATCAATCTTTGATATAATCGCTTCGTGGCTGTCCTCTATGACGGTCCACTCACTTTCATCCTTGGTAACACGCTTGTGTACCTTATAGCTGGGCGTGGTCTCCTTGCCCTGCACAAGAACGCCGGTATAGATAGGGTTCTTCAGAACACGGATGACCGTACCCGCCGACCATACGGCTTTTGCATTGGTCTTAAATGAAGTTGTGAACTTCATTCCAAGGGAGCGTTTGTATTCCATAGGAGATAAGACACCGAGCTTGTTAAGGGCATCGGCAATATCCTGTGGGCTGACACCCTCCAATTTCCATTTGAAAATGTCACGGACAATATCGGCGGCGTACTGGTCAACCACCAACTTGTTCTTATTCTGCTCGTCTTTCAGATAGCCGAAAGCGGCGAACGAGCCAAGGAACTGTCCGTTCTTACGCTTGATTTCAAGCTGAGAACGAATCTTTACCGAAATGTCTCGGCAATAGGCTTCGTTGATGAGGTTCTTGAACGGAATGATAAGGTCGTCGGAGGCTTTCTTGTCTCCGAGGCTATCGTAATTGTCGTTGACGGCAATGAAACGAACACCGAGGAATGGGAATATCTTTTCGATATACTCACCGGCGTCCAGATAATTACGTCCAAAACGAGAGAGGTCTTTTACGATAATGCAGTCCGTTCGTCCTGCCTTAACGTCCTCAATCATCTTTTGGAAACTTGGTCTTTCAAAGGTTGAACCCGAAAAACCGTCGTCAACTCTCACCGCATACTCCCGAAATTCGGGTCTCTGCGATATGTAATCACGGAGCAGCTCACGCTGCCCGGTGATGCTGTTGGATTCCTCCTTATCGCCATCGTCACGGGACAGACGGAGATAAAGGGTGGCGTTCCAAATCTTATTTTGCGTATTCTGCATAATGGCACACTCCTTTTCTCTGTAATGAGCAAAACTACCGAGACGGAGCGTCGCTTTAGTCCTGCTTATATTTTACGGTTTCTGTCCCATTCTGTCGAGGATGTCAGCACTTGGAGCGAATGTACCCCGCAAGGCGTTCCTCCAAAGATACCTCTGTATCCGAGAAACCGACCTTTACGACATATTTGCCATGCTTATAACAGTAGGGATTTCCAATCTGGCGGATAAAATCAATGGCACGTTCCCGTTTGGGAAGTGCCGTGTTGACCTTCACATCCCGGATGTCCACCAGCGCATCACGGTCAACTGTGTTAAGGTCGATATTTTTCATATTTATAATAGATGAAGATTGCATACAACCCTCCTTTACGGTCTCGTTCATAACTATGTGAAAAATCAAGCCAAAATGCGTGTAATATCGGGCTGCTCCAGACCGAGGCTGATGCTTACCGCTTTGTTGATGCCCTGCATCTGAACCTCTGGTACTTTGCCGAGGTATTTCTTTACACGCACCTTGTCGATGGTGATAAGCTGTTCTGCAAGAACCACCGAGGGGCTGCTGAGATTTTCAATTCCCTCAATGAGAGAATGGGTCGGCTGCTTGGTTTTCTTCCAGTAACGGGAAGATATGGGAGCTACAATAAGGGTCGGTGCATAGTGATTGCCCACGTTATTTTGAAGCAACAGCACCGGACGACAGCCACCTTGCTCGGAGCCAATGTTCTTGCCGAGGTCAACGAGGTAAATATCACCACGGCGGTAAATCCAGTTTTCTTTCATAGGCTAAGTCCTTTCTACATTCCAAAAATGGATATGTAAAAGCGACCGCAATCAGCTTGCAGTCGCCACGGGGGGATATATTAGAATTTCATCGGGAGTTCGTTCTTGCCGGCGTTTTCGTTGTAAATGCAGAGCAGCGGAAACAGGTACTTTTTGTAGCCCGTCAGATTTACGCCAACAGCTCGTCCGTCTCTGTAGATTTTCAAGGGGTCAGTAGACCGGAGCTGAGTCACAAGCCTTTGGGGGCAATACTCGTCGTGGTAGCGGTCAACGAAGTAAGTGATAGCGATGATATTTTCCGTTCGGAAGGAATCGGGGTTGCCGTTCCACGCCGCTTTCAAAATCTTCATTGCCTCCATATAGCGTTCCTCCCCAATACGCTTACAGGCGTTGAACGCAGTTTTGATACAGCCGATGCGGTCAAGCCCACGGTTGTGGTCGAAATCGAGTGCAAGTCCGACGGAGAGATTTGCCATATAGAAAGCGGTGGCTTCGGAATCCTTACCGAAAATCTTTGCTCTCATACGAGCACCGGCAGTCAGCGGAGCAGAGACGCCGTTCTGCTGTGCAAAGAGCAGAGCTTCTTCCTGTTCGTCCATGCCGTAGTACACCTTGCACTTGATGGGAACGTCCTTATTGCCGGAGACGAGAATACGAGCACCGATGGTATGCTGTCCGTCAAAGACATAATATTTGCCGTCACGGTAGCTGACCTTGGGTTCGTTGGCGATACGTTCGTCAAACTTACCGGCGATTTCCTTGGCACGTGGAGAAACAAGTTCTCTTTGATAGGTCTCTCTGGGGCTGATGAGCTGAGAGGCAGGAATAATGATGGTTTTGTAGTTGTACTTATTTGTCTTAGTTGTCATAATGGAATCTCTCCTTTAAGTATTCGATTAAGATAGGCAAGCCCGTTCTGTGCGAGCTTATTGACTTTGGGATTATGCTTTTTTGCTAAGAAGTAATCCTTGTTGTGGCTGAGGCATACAGACCAACGGAAGAAAAAGGTGTCCAGAGCATCCTCTAATTCGTAGAGCATACTTTCCGGTGTTCCTCGGCAGGTTTCGCTCGGCAGCTCTGCGGCAATCTGCTCCAATGTCAGCAGATGCCTTTCGGGGAGAACCTTTCGTCTTTCCTCCGGTGGTTTTCGTAAGTCCTCAACCAATGCCGGTCGTTCCTCGTGGGTGGCTTTTGTAAGAGCCTCCACATCATCTTGTGTGGGTTTGATTTTGCCTGCAAAAATCCCTGAACGAATACCTGGGTCAATCTCATCGGCAATATCTACTGCCTTTGAAAATTTCTCGGCACGAAGAACCGAGTTCCTGCTGATACCGTATTCGTTTGCAATTCTGTCGCAGGTTTTTTCCGTGGGAATCAAGTTACCAACTTGGGAACTTGATTTCACTTCACTACTTTTTCGGTCGCCGCCATAGGATGCTTTTTCCGACTCGTAACGCTTACCGATTAAGTATTTTTTCTGCTGAAAGGTAAGGTTTCTACGTCCGAGCTGATTTTTGCAAATCCAGGCAAGAGCTTCGTAGCGGTCATTGAAGTCACGCTCACAGGTGGCAAATTTAAGGTGCGGATGTTTTTCCGCAATGCGGAAACGATTGTGTCCGTCGATGATTACCTCGCCCCACACGATGATGGGGCTGATGATAACGCCGTCAGCTAAAATGTTTTCTTCAAGCTGAATGAACTCATCGTCGGTAAGTGGTGGAATCCGGCTTTCAAATTCCGGGTCTATTCTTAATTGCATAGTGTCCTCCTTGCACGCTATGTACAGAAGCGAACCGCCGAAGCAGCTCGCTTCCTTGAATACATTCATTACCGTATTTATCTCATCCCCCGGTAGTGGGACTCACCAGACGACAGCTTGCGAAGCTGTTCCATAGGAATCGAACCTCCCCGCCTTCTTTGTGGCCGGGCTGCGAGTTACAGAAGTATCGTTAGCCCTGTGTCCGTCGTCGCCGGTTCGGTAGCAATCCGAATCTCGCAGGTTGCGGTGATATATCGCTCACCTCAGTAGAGGGTCGTGGCGCTCACCCTGCCGTAGCTCGTGGTACACAGGAACGTATCTGATGAGTGACTATTCAGTTGTCAAGGAACCGTTGCAAGAACGGGTTTAAGTAACATCGTTCGTTGCGGTGAAGGACTCAGAAAACTGTTCCTTCACCTATCGCCGTTTTGGGGGCGTTTTTTTAAGGTGTTTTTGGCTTATTGCAAAAATTTTTTGAAATTTTCTTTTGAGCTGCCTCGATTGAGTAGAAAACCGCAACCGGAGACACACCCTCTTTGTCTGCGATTTCTTCCAAAGTGTTTTCTTCAACGAAATACATCCATAATCTGCGGAACTGTACCTCCGTCAGCTTATCCTTCATCTGAACAACGAGTTCTTTTTCTTTGCGGCGTTTCTCCATACGCTCCTGGCGGCGAGCCACAGCAACATCGACCGCAGGCACGGCGAGAGCCGCCTCGGATAAATCATCCATTGAAAGCGTGTGATTGGACTCTCTATGGTCGAGGTTTTCTTCCTCGTGGAAGTTCTCGTCAGACCAAGCCTTGAACGCAAGAAAAGCATCCTCACTTGGAAAGTCCTCACGGGTAACACGGACAGTCTTTCCATCGGCGGTCGGGTAAACGATGGCATCCGGGTCTTTCTTGTTAAGGGCATAAATGCTTATTCTGTTAAATCTGCTGGACATATTGGTTCCTCCGTTTTTTGAATTTTTGATTTTGAGTGAAAGTCAAAAATCCAAGCGGAGGACCACGACAGCGGTGTACTGTACGGCGATAACGGGGATAAAACATAAAAAAACCTTTCCGCTGGCAGAAGCAGCAGAAAGGTAAAAAAAGAGCCGCATGATTGGTGGTCACAGTTCCCGTGCCGATAAAACAGAAATACAGGGGTACTTCTGTCTCATGCGGCTCTTGGGATGACTACACCAATCAGGCGGCTCCACAGCTCAGCTATGATTTATTCAATTTTTGATTCTTTTATTTGGACAAGTGATGACGAAGCCTTCTCATACTGAGAACATTGAAAACGGTTATTCTTCCGCATTTCTTACATTTGGCTTCCACATGACCTCTTGTATCCTCATACACGGTGATTGCGTTATGAAAGCAATATGGGCATTTTATGGTTCTTTCTTTTTGAGATGCGATTGCCATTCGTGCCCGGACGATTTTTTGCTGCATCTCCTGTGATGGTTCCTGGATTCGGATATTCTTTTTCATGCCCACACCTCCCAAGGCTCCTTGTATTCCGAGTAGGGCAGGTCTACTAAATATCCTAAGTGGCGCAGGCGGATTAAAAGGGCGGCTTTGGATACCCCGAATGTTTCGCACATCATGTTTACAATCATCTTGTCTCTTTGCAGAAGCCATCCCTCAAAATTCTGAATTGGGTTCATAGAGGCAAAACGCCACATGGCAAGTTCAACTTCCTCTTGCGGCATCAGAATAGCTGCACCGAGAACATTTGCTTGCCACTCATTCCAATCCTCGTTTGACTTCAAATCCCTCAACGAATATGTACGGCGTTCCGCATAGAGCTTTCTGCAAGCGGCTTTCGTATCCTCGGATTCAAGATGAAACAAGAGCTGGTGCGCACATTCGTGAGCTAATGTAAATCTGCGTTTACCACACAGCTTTCTCACATTACCCGGTGCTATAAAACTGCTGTCCAGAAGAACTTGATTCCTTTTCAATGGAATTGTTCGAGATACGCCGTTTTCCTCTATAGCGTACTCGGTATCTTCATACGAAGTCAGTCCGCACAGGCTTCCATCCGCAGACAATTTTTCAAAAGAGATTTTCAAGCGGAGATATTCGCTGGCAAACTGGTCAATCGGAGTTCCCTGCGGCATTGACCTTGCTTCGCTCGCTTTTTCGCCAAAGAAAAACAGATTAAAGTCTTTGATAACTGCTGCGGCAATTTCTTCGATTTTTGCGTGGGATAAAATCATCGGCAAGCCTCCTTTGCTTCTACAAACCATTTATCACCTTCATGAAACAGGTAGGACTCCTTTCCTCTAATCATGACGGTATAACGAATGCCACCACCGCCGACCTTCTTTGAAGCAGCACGGCATTTATACAACACCTGGTCAATCTGAAATATCAGACCGCCCTCCCATCGAATAAACCGAGGATGAAGGCTTCCCTCCTCGTCGATGTCAACATTGACCGACACATAAGCCTTTCGGCAACTAACACTAAGCATAATTGACCTCCGTTCACAAAAAAGTTAAACTTTTACACAAACAATCTTTCGTGTAAATATTGACACACGCAATTTCGCGTGGTATGATAATAGTACGAACAGTATTTCGTGTTCGTGAGTATATTTTAGCACGAACATACTTTCGCGTCAATGAGTTTGAGCGAAAAAGTGTTCGTGTTAATAAAAATTTTAGAAAGAGGTGCCTTATGCTTTTCAAAGAACGACTGAAAGAAAAAAGACATGAAGCAAATCTAACGCAGGCGGAACTCGCAAAGAAAGCCGGTGTATCTACCCGCACTATCCAAAATTACGAGCTTGGCTCCCGCAAACCATACCAAATTGAAGTTGTTCAGAAAATTGCCGACGCACTTTCCACAACAACAGAGTACCTTTTGGGGAGCAGCGGTATCATGGTTGCCGAAGCACACGAAAAAGGCGGTTCCAAAGCAGCCAGAGACATTGACGAGCTTGTAAGCGAAGTAACCGGTATGTTCGCCGGTGGCTCTTTGAGCGAAGAAGCTCTGGAAGGTGCAATGAAAGCACTTAATGATGCTTATTGGATTGCAAAAGAGAAAAACAAGAAATACACGCCTAAAAAGTACCGCAAAACAACCAAAACTGAATAAATCCGTTTTTTAGGACTATATGTTTGATATACTATTCCACGATTGGAGGTGGGATTATGACCGCTGAATATCTTTCCAAAGTCGGCAGCGCACTTGTAAGACGCTGCGGCACACGAGACCCTTTTAAGATTGCCAAAGAGCTTGGTATTGAGGTCTTGTTTTGCGAGGACTTCGGACCACTAAAAGGAATGTACAGGGTGGTTAAACGAAACCGTTTTATCTTCATCAATCAAGATATGAGTGAGCAGATGCAGAGAATTGTCTGTGCCCACGAACTGGGACATGACCAACTGCACCGTTCTCTGGCAAAAAACAATGCCATCCAAGAATTTATGCTTTACGATATGAGGTCAACACCTGAATACGAGGCAAATATTGTCGCATCCGAAATCCTGCTCGATACAGACGAGATACTGGAGTACATATATCACTATGATTACACGTCCGAGCAGATTGCAAGGGTCATGGAAACCGATATTAACCTGGTTGCTTTGAAAATTGCCCATCTTGCAGAGACAGGCTATAACCTTCGCAGAATTGAGCATCGAAGTGACTTTTTAAGATAAAGAACACTTGTGGTGGTGATAATGATTGCGTCCACCGAATAACGGAAAGCATTAAAGCACACATCGGTATATCCGACGTGTGCTTTTTTCATATAAATCTCAAAGTTAAATCGCACTCACCGAATAATAATTTACAGCAATCTTTCGCATGAAATTGCGAAAACATATTGATTTTCTTGATGTTTTGTGGTATAATAGAAGTTAAGATGTCGAATTGCGTGGTCTTGTTCGACGTTTTTGAAACAAACTGACTCTTATTGGATAAAGGAAAAAGGAGAATAGGTATGGCTTTATCTTATAACCGTATGTGGAAACTGCTTATAGATAAAAAAATGAGTAAAGCAGATTTGAGAAAGGCTGCGGATATTGCTCCGAATACAATGACAAAACTCAGGCGAGATGAAGCGGTAAATTTGGCTATCCTTGGACGCATCTGTGATGTGCTGGATTGTGATTTCGGAGATATTATGGAATATAAAAAAGAGCCTGCCGAAGAAAAGCTGGCTGCTTCCGAATAAATTGTAACTATGAACGATAGGAGGTAATCGCTGTGGCTACCCATGATAAATTTAACGAAGCGACACGAGTTCAAATGCCTGCCTTGGTTCACTTGGACCGTTTGGGATATAACTATTTTGGTAAGATATCTGAGGACATGGCGAATACTGTCTATGACCCGGAAACAAACATTTTGATTGATGTGTTCAAAAAACAATTTGCAATACTTAACCCAGACTACTCCGGCGATGCCGAGCAAGTTTTAAGAACCATTCGCCAAGAACTCGATAATGATGATTTGGGACGTAGCTTCTATAAACGTTTGACAACCGTATCTCCGGTTAGACTTGTTGACTTCGATAATCCGAAGAACAACGTCTATCATTGTACGGCAGAATTTACTTGCAAGCGTGACCAGGATGAATTCAGACCAGACATCACTCTTTTTGTGAACGGTCTGCCCCTTGTTTTTATTGAGGTCAAAAAACCTAATAATCACGGCGGTATGGTTGCGGAAAGCACTCGTATGAATAAACAGCGTTTCCCGAATAAGAAGTTCCGAAGATTTATCAATATTACGCAGCTTATGATTTTCTCCAACAATATGGAGTATGACGCAATGGGTGGCATTGTGCCGATTCAAGGTGCGTTCTATTGTACTGCAGCTCGTGACAAGGCTCCATTCAACTGTTTTCGTGAAGAAAATCCCACTGGAGCTAAAATCGCTCCCTTCATCAACGATTATCCGTACAAGGATATTGATGCTACGGTAGAAAAGAAAATTCTCACGGACTTTAACTGTCAAGTTATACATACTGCACCGGAGTATCAGACAAATCTGAACATCAACACGCCCACTAACAGAATCATCACTTCGATGTGTTCCCCCGAACGGCTGCTGTTCTTAATCAAATACGGCATTGCGTATGTGAAGTCAGAGCGTGAAGTGGACGGTAAAATCGAATCTACCGACCAAAAACACATTATGCGTTATCAACAGATGTTCGCTGCATTGGCTATTCGCCAAAAGTTAAGTGAGGGTGTGACTTCCGGTGTCGTCTGGCACACACAAGGAAGTGGAAAAACCGCATTATCCTATCACCTTGTCCGTGTGCTTTCGGACTATTTTGCAAAGAACAATAAGGTGGCAAAGTTCTACTTTATCGTTGACCGTCTTGACCTGCTTGAACAAGCTTCGCAGGAGTTTGAAGCCCGTGGTTTGGTCGTAAAGACAGCAAATTCCCGACAGGAACTTATGGAGCAGTTCAGAAACAACCAAGCTCTTGAAGGCTCAAGCGGAAATCAAGAAATCACAGTTGTAAATATACAGCGTTTTGCAGAGGACAAGCATAAGGTTGATTTGCCTGCCTACGCTACCAATTTGCAGAGGATTTTCATTATGGATGAAGCCCACCGAGGATACAATCCTACTGGTTCTTTCCTTGCAAACCTTTTTGATGCCGACCAAAACGCAATCAAAATTGCATTGACAGGTACACCTCTGTTGAAAGCAGAAAGAGCCTCATGGAAAGTGTTCGGTAACTACTTCCACACTTACTATTACGATAAATCCATACAAGATGGATATACGCTCAAAATCATCAGAGAAGATATTGAAACATCTTACCGTGAAAAACTGTCTGAGATTTACGAAAAACTCGAAACGCTCGTCCAGAAAAAGGACATCAAGAAGAACGAAATCATTGAGCACGACCGGTATGTAAAGGAGCTGCTTCGTTACATCATAACTGACCTTAAACAGTTCCGGCAGCTCCACGGCGACGACACTCTCGGAGGTATGGTTATCTGCGAAACAAGTGAGCAGGCTCGCAAGCTGTACGCATATTTCGACGAAATACAAAACGAGCTAAACGCAGATGCCTCTTTGAAAAGCCATTTTAGGGCAGGACTAATTCTGCACGACAGCGACGACAAAGAAACCCGTAAGCAGATTATTAAAGATTTCAAGAAGAATATGACCATTGATATTCTTATTGTTTTCAATATGTTGCTCACCGGCTTTGATGCTCCTCGCCTCAAACGCCTGTATTTCGGTCGTAAGTTGAAAGACCACAATCTGCTGCAAGCAATCACCCGTGTTAATCGCCCTTATAAAGATAATCGCTATGGCTATGTGATTGACTTTGCAGATATAAAACAGAACTTCCAAGATACCAACGAAGAATACCTGCGAGAACTCAATCGTTTCAACGACCCTAATGAAGTGGGCGAAGGAAATGAGACTGATACGTTCCAACAGGTAATTGAAGACCCTGCCGCATTGATTGCCCAGATGAGAGAGGTCCGACAGACTTTGTTTGAGTACAGTACGGACAATGCTGAAGAATTCAGTTCCGAGATCTCCACCATTGAAGATAAAACCGAACTGCTCAAACTGAAGAAGGCTCTTATTTCGGCTCGTGATTGTTGCAATATGGTTCGCACTTTTGGTGACGAGGAACTTAAAGCTGCATTTGCTGCCTTAGAACTTCCTAAACTTACCCAAATGATTTCCGAGGTTCAGCATCATATTGATGCTATCAATCAGAAGGAAGCGTTCAGTAGCGATGACACGACAAAGCAATTAGTAAACGAAGCTATGCAGGACATCACTTTCAACTTCAGCAAGATTGGCGAAGAAGAAATGAAGCTAATTTCCGGTGGCGTTGAGCTTCAGGAAAAATGGCAACGGACTATTCGCAGTTTTACGCAGAACATTGACCAAGATGACCCCGAATTTATTACTCTACGAGAAGCGTTTATGCAGCGCTTCAAGGAGCACGGTTTTGTGGTCAACACAATTCACGAGTTTGAAGAACACTCCAAGGCTCTTGACGAAGTTTTGAAAAAGCTGGCTGAACTTCAGAAACGCAACAACGCCCTTTTGAGGAAGTACAAAGGTGACGAGAAATTCGCAAGAGTTCATAAACGAATCCGTGAGGAAAATGCGAAGCGACAAGGCACCGGAAAAACCCCGATTGTTTCACTGTATGATGAATCAATCATGGATGTTCTTCTTGCCATTAAGACAGATATTGACCAAAAGGTTTATGACCGAAACGACATCTTGAAAAAGGATGCCTACTTTGAGAAAACAGTTATGACGCAGATAAAAGAAGGTATGGACAGGCTCCACCTTGCGAGCGACCGTGAGGACCGCTTGTTTATCCAGAGCCGTATCACACGCCAGTATCTCAACCAGTACAACGCTACCTACCCTGCGGCATAAAAGGAGAAAACATATATGGTTATAGCAAACACTAAGACAATAAAGGAAAAGACCATCGAGCTGATTGACGCTCTTAAATCCACTTGCCAGACCTATGGCATGGGCAATGACGGAAACGAGTACAAAATCATCACCCAGGTGTTCCTCTACAAATTCATAAACGACAAGTTTGGTTATGAGGTTAAACGAATCAATTCCAAGCTCGCTAATGCACCTAAGTGGGAAATTGCCTACGCTGAAATGACCGAGGATGAACGCCTTGACATTTTAGATGAATTGTCCGCCGATGTTCCGCAACTCTACCCGGAACACCTGATTGCCAACCTCTGGAATCAACAGGCAAAGGGCGATTTTGACCTCATCTTTGATAGCACGATGACGGATATTGCCGACAAGAATATGGCTATCTTTGCAACGCAGACTACGCAGAATACCAAAATCCCTCTTTTTGAGAAACTGACACAGTATGTCACCGACGAAGCACAACGTGCCCCTTTTGCTCGTGCATTGGTTGATAAGCTCGTAAACTTTTCTTTTGAGGAGGCATTCACCCAGCACTATGACTTCTTTGCCGCTATCTTTGAATATCTCATCAAGGACTATAACACCGCAGGCGGCGGCAAATATGCGGAATATTATACTCCGCACTCCATCGCAACTATTATGGCTCGTCTGCTTGTTGGAGAGAATGCCGACTTGCATAACATCGAGTGTTACGACCCCTCTGCAGGTACAGGAACTCTGCTTATGGCTCTAAGTCATCAGATTGGTGAAGACCGTTGCACCATCTTTGCACAGGATATTTCTCAGCGAAGCAATAAGATGTTAAAGCTGAATTTGATTTTGAACGGCTTGGTATCCTCTCTCGACCACGCTATTCAGGGCGACACCTTGGTAGCTCCTTACCACAAAAGCGATGACGGGCAGTCGTTGAGAACCTTTGATTTCGTTGTTTCTAACCCGCCGTTCAAAATGGACTTTTCTGATACAAGAGATAAAATCGCCGCTATGCCTGCTCGTTTTTGGGCTGGCGTTCCGAACGTCCCTGCAAAGAAAAAGGAAAGCATGGCAATTTACACTTGTTTCATTCAGCACGTTATTAACTCCTTGAAGAAGAACGGCAAGGGTGCAATCGTTATTCCGACCGGCTTCATCACATCAAAGAGTGGCGTTGAGAATAAAATCCTCAAGCACATCGTTGACGAGAAGATTGTTTACGGTTGCGTAAGTATGCCGTCCAATGTCTTTGCGACGACCGGCACAAACGTCTCTGTCCTGTTCTTTGACAACTCCAGAAAAACCGAAAAGGTTGTTCTGATTGATGCCTCCAAGATGGGTGAGGAATACAAGGACGGAAATAATCAAAAACGCCGTCTGCGTGACTTTGAGATTGAGCAGATTGTCTCCACCTTCCAGAATAAGGAGGCTGTTGAGGACTTCTCCGTAGCCGTCACTTACGATGAAATCAAAGCGAAGAAATACTCTCTTGCTGCAGGTCAGTATTTCGACGTCAAAATCGACTATGTTGAGCTGGCACAGGAAGAGTTTGAAGCGAAGATGGCTGAGTACACGGCGAACCTTCAGACTTTCTTTGACGAAGGCAACGCACTCCAAAAAGAGATTATGGAGCAGTTGAAGAAGGTGAAGTATGAGTAAGTTACATCGCTATGCCTTTTCAGACCTTTACGATATGACCTCCGGTATTTCATCAACAAAAGAGCAGGCTGGTCACGGAGCACCTTTCGTTTCGTTCAGCACGGTTTTCAATAATTATTTTTTGCCCGATGAATTAACGGATTTAATGGATACTTCCGAGCGTGAGCAAGAGGTTTATTCCATTAAGAAGGGCGACATTCTTATCACCCGAACAAGCGAAACCGTAGATGAGCTTGCTATGAGCTGTGTTGCATTGAAAGATTATCCCAAGGCAACATATAGTGGCTTTGTGAAAAGGCTTCGTCCCAAGACCGAAGGTATCGCCTATGATAAATATATGGCATTCTTTCTGCGAAGCAAATATTTCCGCAAGGTCATCAACAATAATACGATTATGACTTTGAGAGCAAGTTTCAATGAGGATATGTTCTCTTTCTTGACCCTCTATCTTCCAGATTATGAGGAACAGGTAAAGATTGGAGATATGCTTTATAACATCGAAAGAAAAATGCGTGTCAATAATCGTATAAATGATAATTTAGCGGCTTAATCGTTGACGGTGGCTTGCCCATTCATCAGC
>ERZ795058.129-NODE-129-length-118817-cov-9.822148_pt1 | contig 118817 bp, 102 predicted proteins | sample MGYA00375142_ERZ795058 | MGnify/ENA primary metagenome ERZ795058 (study PRJEB30187, sample SAMN05720210) | activated sludge metagenome | isolation source: anaerobic digester from wastewater treatment plant | place: Japan | collected 2015-04-20 ... | reverse complement strand
ACCTCATCGGAGGTAAACTCGATTTCAGGCTACCCACATGAAACAGCGAGGAACCTTTAAAATCACTTCACTTCAGGAAATAGCAGGGAATCTCCTCAAGCGTTACGCTTACGGAAACAGGGTTGCCAACAAAAAATAGATTCCGGAGGATAAGACGCCTGAGACAGGAATCGTTAAAAGCCAGGCCCAGACGATGTTACCGGCCACGCCCCAGCGAACGGCGGACAAACGCCGCGTCGAACCGACCCCCATGATGGCGCCGGTGATCGTATGCGTCGTACTGACGGGGATGCCGGCAAAAGACGCGCCGATAATGGACAGCGCCGCCGCCGTTTCCGCGCAGAAGCCTCCCATGGGCTGCAGCTTGGTAATCTTGGTTCCCATCGTCTTCACGATCCGCCACCCTCCGGACATGGTTCCCAAGGCAAGCATGGTGTAGCACGAGACCACCACCCAGAAGGGGATATGAAAGGTCGGTCCCAGATAACCCCCGCTGTAAAGAACCAGGGCAATGATACCCATGGTTTTCTGCGCATCATTCATTCCGTGGCTGATGCTGTAGATCGCCGCGGAGAACAGCTGCAATTTTTTGAAAATGCGGTTCGACCGGCTGACGTTGCTGTGACGGGAAAGGTTCAGAACGACCACCATCAGGAATAGTCCCAGGATCAGGCCGATCAGGGGAGAGATGATGATAAAACTGGCGGTTTTGATAATCCCCTGCCAGATGAGGACATTGAATCCCCCCCTCATAAGGCCCGCGCCGATGAGGCCCCCGATCAGGGCATGCGAGGAACTGCTCGGCAAACCGAACCACCAGGTGATCAGATTCCAGATAATGGCGCCGCACAATGCGGAAAGGATGAGCGTATGGTTGACAATGGAAGTATTGACGATGCCCGTTCCCACGGTCTTTGCGACCTGCGCGTCAAACAAGAAGATCGCCGCGAAATTGAAGAAGGCCGCCCATACAACCGCCTGATACGGTTTCAGCACCTTGGTCGAGACGATGGTGGCGATGGAATTGGCGGAATCGTGGAAGCCATTGATGAAATCGAAGATCAATGCCAGGACGATCACAAAGATAACGATGGACAGCGATGCGCTCATTGTAGGAACCGATTTTATCCTTCGGCGTTGCGGTCGTTCTCTTCCGGAGGCAGATCCTTCAGGATGCTCCAGGCGTTGAAGATCCCGAAACAGACTCCGACCAGAACGAGAAAAATCAGGAAAAAGGACAGACTTTGGTAGACCTCCAGATGCGTCTTTGAAAGCGTTTCGACCGCGGTCAACCGTTTGTCCGCCTGCATCTCAATCTTGGCAACGATCCCGTCAATTTGATCCGTGGGTTCACGATCTATTCCCCGCACCCTTTGGTCAACGAGCACCGCGCTTTTGAGGTCGGCCCGGTTGTAGTCTTTCAGGGCATCCCGGTACTGAAGACTCAGTTTTTCGTGAACCGTGATTGCCTCCGAAATCTCGGGGACGACAAGCCCCAGGGTGGCGGTCATGCTGGAAAGGGATTGCAGTTCCTCCTTGACACGTCGGTCCTCCTCATCAAAGGCCCGCAAATGGCCTTCATAGAGGTGCTGATCGTTGCCGCGCAGAAGGATATTTTTCCATTCCTGGACCTGCCTTTTGAAGTGAACCTGTGCCTGGCGCGCCGTATCGACGGTCTTGATCATCATTTGCCCTTCAGAAACACTTTGATGAAGGCGCTTGTTGGTTTCCACAACGGCTATCAGACCGAACAACCCGATCACCACGGTCAGGACGGTGAAGATCCCGATGGTGATGATGACCCGCCGCCGAACGGAAATGTCCTGGAAAATCGTATTGGGTTCTTTCATAAGTCTAAGACCTCGCTTGCGGATGTCGGTATGTATCAAACAGCATGACCTTTGTCCATCACAATGAGGATTTTCGGAATTTCTGTCGGAAAGGGGGCTTTCGCGGCCCAAGGCGGGATTTTAATCACGATGATCCGAGCGGGATGAGTCCGACCCAGGCCTTTGCACATTCAGCGGCGGGTGCGCGGGAGGGGGACCGGGTAACGGACTCCGGTTGATTTATTCCGCCCGATCCTGTATGCACGGCATGCGAGGACTGATTTTAGACCCTGAATCCCATGGTCTTCGCCAAAGGAAGCGCACGGGGGATTCGACGGGAACCGAACCCCTGGAAATGCCGCTGCACAGGCAGTAAAACGACGGGGACAAGCATTCCCCGGGGTCGCCGGACGAGAGGATCGGACCACCTTGTTAATGGTCCTCGGGGAAAGTATCGAGCACGTGAATGAGCGTCACACTTTTATAATGGGAGAGAGGCCATGCCTGACTACTGGATCAAGATCAGCGAGACGGAAGAAGAGGATCGTAAGCAACATCATTACCTGACGACCGCCAAGGACGAGAAAGAGGCAAGAAAAGCCGCCAGGGATTTTATGAAGCGATTCATTGACGACGATGATGATCCGGAAGAAATCGAAAACGGGTATGCATTCTACAACAAGGCCATTTTTGTGCGGCTGGAATCCCTCAAGGAAACGACAAAGGAGCAGTTCAAGGAATTTCTGCTGAAGATCCACACCATCAATATGGCGTAACTTAAAGACAAAGCCTCTGTAATGCGGACCAATCTCAGGTTTGGCGGCGATTGGCGGCGGGGAAGGGCCTAAGGCGGGGGCGGCTTGATCCGGTTCGCGCCGGATCTTCCGGTTCAGCGATCGGCTTTTAAACGCGCCTTCATGCGGGCCAACGCGTCCCTGTCCAGATGATAGTTGCCGTTCCCCGTCCTGACGACGATTTTATCGCCGAGCAGCACGTTGAGGGCCTTGGGTCGGATATTCCCCGTGCCCACGCGGAAGATATTCTTTCGCTCGTCCTGAATGGGAATCGCCCTGGCCGCACTGTAGGCCCCGGCCTCCTCCAACTCGGCAATGATCTTGAAGCACACCCGCCGCACACTCAGGCCGCCCAGGTAGAGGACCAGAACGACAAAAGCCACGAATGCGGCCAGCAGCAGAAGGAACTTTAAATAAACCGGCATGCGTCCTGACTCCCCCTTTGAAGATTCGGCGTTCCCAGCCTGCGCCACGGGACATGCATCCCCTGCGAGCACCCGCCGATGGTATGTCATGGGAAATGCCGTTGCAAGCGGTTTCTGTTCCGGAAGGTCCTTCCCAGGTCACCTCGCCCTTGCCGGACAATCCCGTCTCCCCGATTTCGCGAGGTCCTTTCTTCGTCATGGATTTCTCGTGACAACATCTGGTAAGGAGCGGGTTCAGACCCGGCGACGGGAGGGTCGGAAAGGAGCGTGCCATGACTTTCATCCAGGCAATCGAACGGCGGATCTCCTGCCGGACATATCGCCAGCTCCCCCTTGAGCCCGAAATGATCGAAGGGCTCGCCCAAGCACTGCTCTCGAACACGAAGGGACCGTTCGGCAGCCGCGTCAGATTTGCACTCATCCGTTCGGATCGGCTGGGCCGGACCGAACTCAGGCCCCCGGGAACCTACGGCGTCATCAAAGGGGCCCGGCAGTTCATCGCGGGTGCGGTTCTGGACAACCCCAGGGCCATGGAAGATTATGGGTATTGCATGGAAAAGACCATCCTGGCGGCGACGGCCATGGGGCTCGGCACGTGCTGGCTGGGAGGGACCTTCCACCGGACCGGATTCGCCGGGCGTATGAATCTTGCGGAGGGGGAGCTCCTGCCGGCGGTTTCACCCGTCGGATACGCGTCCGACCAAAGATCCCTTCGCGAGCGGGTCTTCAGGTTCGGCGCCGGATCGGACAGGAGAAAGCCCTGGGAGGACCTGTTTTACGAGAGAGGCATCGTCACCCCGCTCACGAAAGATTCGGCGGGTCGCTATGCGACTCCGCTCGAATGCGTCCGGATCGCCCCGTCGGCGGCCAACAAGCAGCCCTGGAGGATCATCCGGGACCGCGGCGCCTATCATCTCTACCTCAAGCGGACACCGGGATATGACCGGATCTTCGCCCCAATCCGGATACAGAACATCGACATGGGAATCGCGATGTGCCATTTCGAGCTGTCCGCAAGAGAGACAGGGCTGGACGGCGGCTGGACGGTGGAAGCTCCGGGGATCCCAAGCGGGGATCTCGAATACCGGGTGAGCTGGATCGCAACATCGTAGAGGGCGCCTGCCCCCCAATCGTCGTATCGACGTAGGCCGTCATCCGGGAACCGTCCGTCACCTTCCCGTGAATTCGGCCTTGCGCCTTTCGAAAAAGGCCAACGTGCCCTCCTTCAGGTCTTCACTGTTGAGGGCTTCCTGGATCAGGCGCTCGATCTCGGCCTGGTCTCCCGGATGAATCCCCTGGGCGTGAAGCAGCTTGTTGAAAATATGCTTGTGCCCTTTCAGGGCCAGCGGGGCATTGCCGGCGATGTCCTCCGCCAGACGATCCGTAAACGCGGGTAGATCGGCTTTCGGAACCACATAATGGACCATGCCCATCGCCTGCGCCCGGTGGATGTCGTAATAGCGCCCCGTGAAAAAGGCCTCTTTGGCGTTGGCCAGCCCCAGAACGTTGATGAATTTCTGCACCCCCGCCGGATGGTAGATCACCCCCAGCCGCGAGGGTGGAATGCCCATCCGGGAGGTGTCGGAGGCCACCCGGAGATCGCAGGTGATCGCCAGCTCGCAGCCGGCCCCCAGGGCGAAGCCGTCGATCATGGCAATGACCGGATAGGGATAGGCCTCGATCGCCGCAAAGCCGACCTCGAGGGGGTTCTTCTTTTTCAGCGCGTCGAAGAGATCCGGGGAAAGATCGGTCGGGATGGCCGACAGGTCGTAGCCCGCGGAGAAGGCCTTGTCGCCGGAGCCGCGGATGACGACGGTCCGAATTCCTGCGTCCCGGGACAACTGCTCGAACTGGTCCGCCAGCGCGAACAGCACGAGCGGGGTCAGGGAGTTCTTTTTGTCGGGCCGGTTGATGATCAGGGTCGCCACATGGCCTTTCTTCTCCAGAAGCAACGGTTGTTCGTCCACCCAAAATTCTCCTTCCTGACTGTCGATTCAGAGGACCGACCCGCCCTGTTTGAAATAGCGGACGTAGCCCGGACCGCACGTGTATCGGGAACGATATTCCACGAGCGACTTGTACCGGCCGTAGAGTTCGGGGCGGTCGGACAGGTGCGCGATGCGTTTCAGGGCCGCCTCCGAGAGCTTTTCGGACACGTGCGCGATGTCGCCCTGCCCCTGCAGGGCATGATGGACAATCCGCCCCCAGTCCACGAGGACCTCCCGCGCCGCCCGCAGCGACGTTTCGGCGTTCGGGACGGGTCCAAAGTGGGCATAGAGGACCTGCTGCGGATTCAGGGCCGCGAGTTTCTCGATGCTTCCAACGGCCCGAACCAGGTCGAACTCCGGCGGGGGGGTGCTGGGGAAATGGACTTCCGCCTCCGGAAAATAGACCCCGAGGGCTTCCCCGGCCAGCAGGGCGCCGCTCTTCTCCTCGAACAGGCTCAAGTGATGCACCGCGTGCCCGGGCGTGTGAACAACCCGGAGCCGCACCCCCCGTCCCAGGTCAATGACGTCTCCGTCGGCGAGCGGCGCGAGCTGCGCTTCGGGAACCGGCTCCACCGCGCCGTACCACCGCTCGGCGTTCTCCCCGAAGACCCGCCTCATGCTCTCGACGAGTTTGGACGGGTTGGCGAGATGGGGCACGCCCCGCTCATGCGCCAGGGCCCGGAGGCGGGGGTACCGTCGGCAGAGGCTGCCCGCGGCGCCGGCGTGGTCGACATGGATATGGCTGAAGACGAGGCAGTCGATCTCCTCCGGCTCATAGCCGATTTCCCGGACGGCATCGAGGACGTGCTCAATGACCGAGGTCGGACCGGTGTCGAAGAGGGCCACCCGGTCGCCCACCAGGAGGTAGGTGCTGGCGAACTTGGCATGGTCCAGCCACCGCTGATCGATGGCGAACAGATGTGCATGCAATTTCTCGATCGTCCCCATCACGCCTCCGCTCGAACGTTTTGAACGACGCCCTTTTACCGTCATTCCGGTGGCGGCGTCAATAAGCGTTTGACGCACCGGCCGATCGATCCCGGGGATCCTCCCTCCGGACACCGCCCTCAGGAAAGCAGCGCCATCCAGGCGGCCATGTCCTCTTCCGCCTCCAGGTCGAGAACCCGCGCCACGATCCGCTCCAGGCGGTCCGGTGCGAAGGCCAATCCCCCCAGGGCGAGGAATTTTCCGACGATCTTGTCTTCCTTTTCCCGCGGGTCCATCACGTGCTCGAGCATGTTGAACGTCTGTCTCAGGCTTCGGCCCTCCAGGTCGAGGCGGATCTCCGCTTCGAAGGGGGCGAGCGTATCGTCGGGAACCAGGCGGATCCGCTGTTGCAGGGCGACGGTTTCCGGCGCGTGGACCCGCTCTTCCGTGAAGGCGTTCATCCCGGTGTCCCGGTTCAGGAGGGCGTTGGCCACGCTGTAGGGAATGCTGAACTTGGCCTCGAGGCCGCTCTCCGGCCTTTCCTTGCCCGCGACGTCCAGCATGGGCCGCGAAACGTGAATGTCCATCGCCCGGATCTGCCGGGCCTCCATTCCTTCGACCCTTTTCAGCGCCAGGGCCGCCTCGATCGGGGCGTGCGTCCCGTAGCAGGACGCGTGAAACTTGTAGTTGTTCCTGAGAATGTACCATTGAACGCCCAGTCCCTGCAAGGCATCCTCCGACTTCCAGTCCTTCGAGAACATCTCCCAGAATCCCTTCTGCCCCTCCAGGATATCCCCCGTGCTGGTGAACCCGCGCTGGGCGAGGAGGGCCGCGAGCAGGCCGTCGAAGGAGGCCTTCCCGGCATGAAAGGGTTTGCAGGAGGTTCCGAAGACGGCCTTGAGTCCGGAGGCCTGCGTCCCCGCCGTCCCCAGGGCGTGAATCAGTTGATCCGCGTCCAGGCCCAGGAGTTTCGCCGTTCCAGCGGCCGCCGCGAAATGGCCGATGGTGGACGTGCCGTGCCAGCCGGCCAGGTAATGGTTGGGGGAGGCCGCGAGGGCGACGCGGCAGCCGGTTTCGTAGCCCAGGACGTAGGCGGCAAGAAAGGCGCGCCCGCTTTCGCGCCGCCATTCCGCGGCCGCGAGGATTCCAGGGAAAAGCGTGACGCTGGGATGCCCCAGAAATTCCACGCTGGTGTCGTCGAAATCCAGGACGTGGGAACTCATGCCGTTCAACAGGGCGACATTGAGAATGGAAGTCTTCACCGGGCGGCCGATCACCGAGGCCTGGGGTTCGCCTCCGACCAGCGCCACCACCTGGGCGAGACTGTCGATGTCCGCCTCCCGGGCGCCAGCCAGCGTCACGGCAAGCCAGTCCAGAAAGCAGAGTTTGGCCTCCCGGACGACCTCCGCGGGCAGATCCTGGAATTGCGTGCCCGCAACATACGCCGCGAGTTTCCGGGTCGCTTCCATGTCAACCTCCTTAAGGACGCTGACGTCCTTTGACGTACTGTTCGATCAGCTTATACTTGTAGATTTTCCCCGTCGCGGTTTGGGGGATGGGCTTGTCCGTGACGATCACCTCCTTGGGAAGCTTGTACTTCGCGACCTTCCCCACGCCGAATTCGAGGACTTCCCCGGCCGTCAGGGACTGCCCCGGATAGGGATTCACGATGGCCAGCCCGCACTCCCCCCATTTCTCGTCCGGCATCGGAATGATGGCGATCGCCATGATCTTGGGGTGGTCGATGAGGATGTTCTCCACTTCCTTCGGGTAGACGTTCTCGCCGCCGCTGATGTACATGTCCGTCTTCCGGTCCACAACGAAGATATAGCCGTCCTCGTCCACCGTCGCCATGTCGCCGTAATGGAACCAGCCCTCCGGATCGATGGTCTCCCGGGTCTTCTCCGGATCGTTGAGATAGCCCAGCATGGTCATCGGCCCCCGGTAGCAGATCTCGCCGATTTCCCCCGACCCCGGCCGAACCGGCTCCCCCGTTTTTCCCGCGACCTTGACCTCGCCGTGGAAGAGCGGCAACCCGATGGAGCCCACCTTTTCCAGGTCCTTCGGTCGATCCGGCGTCAGGGTGATGCACACGGAGGTTTCCGTGGCTCCGAAGACCTGGCCCACGGCTTCCACTTTGAACCGGTCGCGGATCTGTTCGAGAACCGATTTGGGGGTGATCTGCGCGCCGAGGGCAACGCCCTTCAGGGAACTCAAATCGTAGCGGTCGAAGTCGGGGTGCGCGATGATCATCTGGAACATGGCCGGGACGCCGCCCAGGAGGCTGACCCGGTATCGCTCCACATCCCGGAGGACCATGCCGGGATCGAAATGGCGATGGATGAGCAGGGTCCCCCCTTTATGGATGACCGGCATCGTCGCGATAAACAGCCCCCCGGAATGGAACATGGGCAGGTTGAGAATATAAATGACGCTGGAGACGATATAATCAAAGGCGTTTTCGTTGTTGAGCGTGTTCCAGAGGGTTTTCCGGTGTGGCAGAATGGCCCCCTTGGCCCGGCCCGTCGTTCCCGAGGTAAACAGGATGACCTGAGGATCCTCCATCGTCGGAGGATCGGCAACCGGCGGTTCCTCGACGGGGAATCGCCGGATCCAGGATTCGTAGTCTCCATCGGTCGTGTCCTGTGGCGGATCGATGCAGATATAATTCCGGATGCTTCCCGTCCCCGGCCAGGACTTCAGCTCCTTGGCCATCCCCGAGAATTCCCCCCCGTAAAAGAGGGCTTCGGGGGAGGACTGGGTGATGAAATACTCGAGTTCCCGGCTTACCAGACGGGTGTTCAGGGGGACGAAGACAACGCCGGTCTTGGCGCAGGCCCACAACAGTTCCAGGTACGGGTTGCAGTTGTTCGCCAGGATGGCGATACGGGCTCCCTTGACCAAGCCGAGTTCCAAAAGCATCCGCGCCGCCTGATTGACGCGCTCGTTCAGCTCGCGGTAGGTCCATTCGCGTTCCTCGAAGATGACGGCCACCTTGTCCGGGGTAAGCCTGTGCCTTTTGGTGACCCAATCGCCGACGCCGGCCTCCTTCATGGCTCCTCCTTTCGGTAACACGGGGTTGAATGAAGATTACGACCTGTCCTTCGATGCGACGGCATCGCGAATGAAAGCCGCGATCTCGTCGAAGCCGGCGCCCTGGGTGAAAACGCCGGCAACCCCCATCGCCTTGAGATGGGGGATGTCCTCCTCCGGAATGAACCCGCCCATCATCAACCGCTTGTCGGTGATGCCTTCCTGTTCCATCCTCGCAATGAGTTTTGTCGCAATGGAGAGGTGCGCACCGGACAGGATGCTGATCCCGATGACGTCGACATCTTCCTGGACGGCCGTCGTGACGATCTGAGTGACGGTTCGCCGGAGCCCCGTGTAGATCACCTCCATGCCGGCGTTCCGCAGTCTCGAAGCCAGCAGGAGCGCCCCCTTGTCGTGCCCGTCCAGACCCGCCTTGCCCACCAGAACCCGAATGACCCGATGATTCATGACCTTCTTCCCTCCCCCGGAGATATGACGGTTCAACGGGCCTCGCCGAAGACCCCGCGCAGGGTGTCGCAGATCTCCCCCACCGTTGCATAGGCTTTGACCGCGTCGATGAAGTGGGGGATCAGATTCGCTCCCTCATCGCGGGCGGCATTCTCTATCTTCTCCAGACAGGACTGCACGGCGCGCGGGTCGCGTTCCTTCTTGACGCGGCGGAGACCGGCGATCTGCTTTTCTTCCGCCTGCTCCCGCCGGGCGACCGGATAAGGCGAGGTGCGCGGCGTCATCACGTCGATCTCGTCGGCTTCGGTGTATTTGTTGACCCCGACCACCGTGGCCTCCCCCGTCTCCAGGTGTTGCTGAAAGTCCTCCGCGCTCCGCAGCACTTCATTCTTCATCCAGCCGCTCTCGACCGCCTTCTCGGCGCCTCCCTGTCGATCGATGTCGTCGATCAGGCCGAAGATCTCGTCTTCATAGCGGTCGGTCAGGGCTTCAACGTAGTAGGAGCCGGCAAAGACATCCGGCGTATCGCCGAGCCGGCACTCCTCCATGATGATCCGCGCGGCGTCCGCCGCCAGCTGGCGGGCCTCGACGCTGTGGCCGAGTCCGAGCGCCTCGTCGTAGGGGGGCTCGCAGGCCGGCGGCTCGCCGATCATCGCCGCGAAGGCGGCGCCGATGGCAACCCGGACGAGGTTGTTCAGGGGCCGCTGGCGGGTGCAGGTCCAGAAACCGGCCAAACCGCCGCCGAGCTCCCGGTAGATCCAGTTGGACGGCTTGACGGCGCCCAGCCGGTGCCGCATGATCTTGGCCCAGACCCGTCGCGCCGCGCGCCGGCACGCCGCTTCTTTCAGAAACTCCATGCCGCCGCCGAAATTGAGGAAGGTCGCCTTCGCGGCAACCTCGTCGACGCTCATGCCCGCGTTCACCGCGACCCGGAAGTAGGCCATGGCGTTGGCCATGGCAAAGGCGACGGCCTGCACCCGGGTGGCGCCGGCCTCGCGGATATGATAGCCGCAGATGCTGATGGTGTTCATGTTGGGCAGGTGCTCATGGCAGTACGTGAAGGTGTCGCGGGTCATGCGCAGGGAAGGACCGACGGGAAAGATCTGCGTGCCCCGGGCGACAAACTCCTTCAGAATGTCATTCTGGGGGGTTCCCCGCAGCTTGTCGAGCGGGATGCCGCGCTTTTGGGCCAGGGCGACGTACATGGCCAGGATGACGTTGGTCGTCGCGTTGATCGTCCAGTTGGAGGCGATCCGGTCGAGGTCCGTGTCGCCGGTGAAGGCCTCGTAAATCGTCTCGAAGTCCCTAAGGGTATCGATGGCCACCCCGACCCGGCCGACTTCACCCTCGGCCAGTTCGTGATCGGAATCGTAGCCGGTCTGGGTCGGCAGGTCGAAGGCGATGTTCGGACCGCCCCCGCGCGCCATCGTCCTGCCGCGCTCGATGAAGAAATCCCGCATGTCCTCGGCCGTCCCGTAACCGGCATACCCGAAGGCGTGGCGGATGCTTTTGCCGCCGCCCAGGGTTTTGCCGCGGCCCCAGATGACCTGGTGCAGGGGAACGGCAAACCGGCCGGCCGCAAAGGGATACTCACCGGGGAAGCCCACCCGCTCGAGAAAGTCATCCTCTCCGATATCGAGGGGACTGGCGAACTCCACGGGACTGGCCGCGAGACCCATCCGCTGCAGATTCTTCTTTAAAACGCCCTCTTCCCAAGCTGTCCGGGCTGCCCGGATCCTGTCCGAGGTCTGCTGGTCCAACGGCATCGTCTTCCCTCCTCAACGGCGAATGAGTGATGTCCCCGAGAAACTGCATTCAAAAAATTGCAGACAAGACCATCCCCCCTGCCCGGCATGGCCTATCCCTGTTCGACGGACGTTTTCGGCCGGGCGGGATCGCCGATCACGGTGGCGGCGATCGTTCCCAGCACGGCGACGACGAGGAGGACCTGAACGGCGCCGGAATAGGAGCCGCTCGCGTCGTACATGCGCCCCAGCAGAATCGCCCCCGTGGCGAGCGACAGGATCTGGATCAGGCCAAAGACGCCGACGAACTTGCTGAAATGATCCAGTCCGAACTTCCTGCCCACCATCAGGGGAAACAACGTCGGGAACGCCCCCAGGGCGCATCCGTAGAAGATGACAAAGCCCCAGACGAGCGGGGCGGCGTCGACGAGATACACGACGGAAAGCAGGCCGATGAGATGGAACCCCCAGATGACGATCATCAGGCCCTTTTGGGAAATCCTGTCGGCCGCCCCGCCGAACGCCAGCCGGCCGAGCACGCTGAATCCGAGCGCCAGGCTCCAGAAGAGGCTGGCCTGGTCGACACTCAGACTTCTCAGCAGGGCAATGGCGTGCTGGGTCATGCCGCCCAGGATCAGGCTGTAGAAGATCGTCAGGAAGGCGAGGACATGGAAGGGCAGGCATTTGAAGGCCTGGGCGACGGTGAAACCGAAGGCTGACGCCCGCTCCTGTGTTTCCGTCGCCGTCAGCGGAATGCCATCCGGATCGAGTCCGAGGTCCGCGGGCTTCTCCTTCACGACGGCGAGAATCAAGGGCAGGACGATGCCCAGCACCAGGAGACCGAGCAGACGGTACGCGCCCCGCCAGCCAAAAGACGCCGCGGCCTGGCTCGCGACAAAGACCATGACCATGCCGCCGACGCCGATGCCGGACATGATGATTCCCATGGCCATGCCGCGCTTCCGGTTAAACCAGTGAGAGATCAGGGTCTGTGAAGGGACGATCGATACCGAGGCCAGTCCCGTGGCCATGAAGATGAGCAGCGCGTAGTAGTGCCAAAGTTGCTGCATCGAACCGAGCATCAGCAAGGCAAGGCCGACGGTTGTCGCGCCGTAGAGCTGGACTTTCTTGACCCCGAATCTGGCCACCGCCACGCCCACGACCGGGCTCAAGAGCCCCACCAGAAGCGCGGCCAGGGTGAAACCGATGGAAACCTGTGTCGCACTCCATCCGAACGCTCGCCTCAGGGGTTCCAGGAAAACGGAAACGGTATAGAATCCGGAACTCAACCCGATCAGAAGAACGATGAATGTCGCCGCGACGATCCACCACCCGTAGAATACCTTGCCTTCCCTGGCCATAGCTCCCTCCTTTGGGTTACCGGCGTTGGTCAGCGTTTGGTTGACGGTTGGGTTTTCGCATTAACGTTCATGGATGCGACGCGTGGCGCTGCGTGTCGCTCCAAAGGTCGGACACCAGGCGGAGTGCTTTCCCGAACCGCCGGCGACGATGACGCGCATGTCCCCGGGAGTTCGGACCAGGGGGATGCCTTCTTTCCATTCCTCGAGGCGGTTCTCATAGCCCCCCCATGAGGACAGTTCCGCCAGCTTCTCAGGGGTAATCCTCGCCGTGGCGACCCGGGCCCGCTCGTAGAGAACCTGCTGCACGCCTTCACGCGAGAAGCCCCCGTCGGCGATGGTCCTGGCGTGTTCCGGCCCCAGGATGAGATAGGTGTCTCCCCCGACGTACAGGTTGTTGTTCCCGACCGTGGCCATGGTCTGCGCAATCGTGTTGAGCAGGGATGCCGCCGTCGAAGATCCGTGATCGTTGATGTTGTGCGGCGCCTCGGCGGCGACAACGGTCACACAGCTCTCTTCGGCCTTGAACCCGAGCGCGGTCCGGAACGGGAGCCAGGGGGTTTTCTCCTCGTTCTCCGCAAAACAGTACGTAAATTTCGCCGGAGACCCGAGGGTTGCCTTGTCCAATTCTCCAGGCGTTGCGCCGCCGACATTCTGGAGAACGAGACGCACCGCCCGACCGATCGTCGCGTTGGCGCGGTTCCCGTTCCCCAGGCAGTTATGGCCGCTGTTCATGCCGATGGTCCGGCTGATGGGCCCGTGGACGATCACCAGGATCCCGCAATTGTGCGTCGTTGTCTGGACGCCGTACAGGTTAAAATCGGCCTCCTGGGTCGCTTCGATGGCCGCGACGATCACCGGCAGAAATTCGGGCCGGCATCCGGCCATGACGGCGTTGATGGCAATATCCAGCAGGGTGGCCGCCGCGTTTCTCGGCAGGAGGCAGCCGATGGGGTCCAGGGGGTTCCCGGACACGGATCGGAGCGCGGCCTTCACCCGGTCCTCGGTGGGAAGGACAACCGGAAGGCCGTCCGTCCAGCCGCGTTGATGAAATTCCTCGAGCGCGTCCGCTTCACCGCCTTCGATGAGGATCCGGCCCGCATCCGCCCCGGCGGATCCATCCCCTTCCGGCGTTCCCGGGGACGAGGATGCGCCTTCTCCAGTCAGGGATGAGGCGACGCCTCGAACAACGGCGTCGGTGATGCGCGTCCGGGCCTCCGTCACGGAAATGCCCCCCACGGGATGGGCAACCTGCACGACCGGCAGGGACGCCTCGTGCCGTTCTTTCAGCAGGCTGCCCGCCAGATCGGCGAACATCGCGGTGACCATCAGAACCGCGGGGCGCGACTTCCGGGAGAGGGCGCACAGGTCGTGGACACTCCACGACGTACACGATCCTCAATCGCCAACGGCAAGGACGACGGCATCGCATCGATCGCGGATCTCCGCGATCAGCTCGTCCGGGGCGGCCAGCGAAGGGATCTGCTTCCGGAAGTGGAGCGCTTCGATGGGAAATTGCTTTTTGAGTTCCGCCGCAAGCGTTTCCAGCAATACATCAGTGTTGGGCTTGCCATTGCCGAGAAATCCGATCCGTTTTCCGGAGAGCGCTTCCAAGCGGTGGACGGGATGAGACATCCCCGTTTCTGAAACGCCAACCGGCATATACGCGTGGACAAAACCGGGCTTCGTCATCACGGGCCTCCTGGATTGACGGTTCGAGTGAAAGAATTTGGCTTCTCTGGGAGGTCAGATTCCGGAAACGCTCATACCGGTCTCTTCGGCGCCCCCGCTCCCCACTCCATCCATCGTCGGGTGTGTCCGCCGGGCCGGGTGGTCCCGGCGCGGCCTCATCGGAATTGCGTGCAGATTTCAGAAGAACCGGGCGCGTAGTGCCGGCAGACGGCCGGCCGCGTCTCGTAGATCGTACAGGTATAATGGTCGTCGTCCCACTGGAGGAAGGGGCATCCGTGCAGGTAGCGGCCGTCGTCGGAGGAAATCAGGTGATCCCCCGCCCAGACGGCATGCTCGTGGGCGATGATCCGGAGGATGTCGTCCCGCCCCTCCCGGCGCCACCGCTCCCAGTCCTCGTCCGTCACGTACGCGATCAGGTTCGCCAGGCAGCATTTCCCGCATCTCCGGCAGACGATCTCCGGTTGGTTTTCCATCACTCACCCCTCTGATTTCAGGGGAGCTTCAACGCGAAATTCAACGCCCCGTTTCCGGAGCAGCAGATACTCGTATTGAAACAGGTCCTCGACAAAATGGCGGACCGTTTCCCGCTCGCCTACGGCAACGTTCCGCGCCCGCAAAATAGACTCCAATTCCGGGGAAAAATCAAGCTGTAAAAAATCCGCCACCGGCCCACGAAGGACCTCATATCCGTAATGACCGGCAACGGCGACGAGATTCGAGAAACGGATCGTGTATTCGTCGTGACCCTTGAGGGCGATGCGTTCCGGATTCCCCCCCGCCCTGACGTCGATCCACCGGCGATAGGGCTCCGGCACGGCCGCTTCGCAACTGTGCTCCGCGAGAAAGACATAGGGAACGCCAACTCGGCAGATTTTCTCCAGGGCCTCGACGGCCCCGAGGTTGAAATTGAACGGCGTCCGGTCGGGGGTCGTCAGGGAATAGGCGTCGAGGAGTCGCCTCACCCGCGCCGGCACGGAGCCCCCCTCTCCGCCGGCACCGACGTCCGGATCCTCCCGAACGTTGCCTTCCAACCCCACGACCGTCGGGAAATCCCCGAGGTTCTCGTTCAGGATGATCCAGTCGAACTCGCGCAGGCGCCGCGCGTCGATGGCGAGGAAATCCGCCTCGACGTAGCGCACGGACGGGTAGGCCCGGAGGGCCTCCTTCTGCCGTTTCAGGAGCAACGGGGAAATGTCGAGCATCGTCACCCGGGGAAACGGGTGCACGGCGAGGAGATCCCGCATCAGATAGCCGTAGCCGCCCCCCACCTCCAGGACCCGGTCCATCCGTTTCAGCGGGATCCGTCGCTCCAGGTGGGCGAGCAGATGCGTTCCATACGATCCCTGGCCCTTCAGAAACCGGCGGCAGGGGCTCTCCGGCGGGTCGAGGGTGTTGGAGACCGTCAGCTCCCATCCCAGGGTTTCGATGTCGTTACGGTGGAAGCGGGCGGTGGAATGAAGCGTTGCCATGTGGCCTTTCCTTGTTCGGCAGAGCGGGCGGATGCGGCGTCATGCTGCCACGCCTACATCCGCGCGTCAACGGGAAACTTGCAGCGAAAACGTCCCCGTGGACATCCGGGGCTTTACAAACCTCTTTTCGGTACTATATTACAGACTCGTGGACAGTCGACCGCGGATGGACGTCGTTCGGATCGGTTTCGAACCCCAGAGGAAAGCGCGATGATCAAGATCAAATTTGTGGACAGCATCGGGAATTGCGACAGAGAGTTCATCGAAGACATGGAAGAGATGTTCCGCGTCTCCCACCCCTTCGCCACGCTGCGTCAACGACTCTGGAAGCCCCAGGTCGATGTCTGCGAAACCGCAGACGAGGTGATTGTCCTGGCCGAGGTGGCTGGTGTCGCCCTGGAAAACCTCCAGGTGGAGGTCAGCCGGCTGCGCTTCAAGATCCACGGCCGGCGCGAACATGGACAGCCCGCCCGCGAGGGGCGTTACCACATCGCGGAAATCGCCTTCGGGGCGTTCGAGCGAAGCTTCAACCTGCCGACGCCGGTGGACACGGAAACCGTCAAGGCGCGCTACACGGACGGTCTCCTGACCATCCGCATGAAAAAGGCGCCCCACGACACGCTGCATAAAATCCGCATTCAAAACGGAGGATCCCATGCCTGAAGATACCCAGACGGAAGACCAGAAGACCCTGACAATGCCGGAGTCCCTGCCCATCCTGCCCCTGTTTAACATGGTCGTCTTCCCGAAGATGATGTTTCCGATGGAGGTTGCGGGCGAACAGTCGCTCAGCCTCGTCGACGAGGCGATGGCCAAGGACCGGATGATCGGCCTGACCCTTTCGAAGAAAGGTCCGATGGAGGCCTCCCAAACGCCGGACGACTATCACGGCATCGGCACGAGCGTCGTCATCCTGAAGATGGCCAAGGCCGCGGACAAGAAGGCCCAACTCCTCGTGCAGGGGCTCGGACGGTTCCGGATCAAGTCCTTCGTGGAGGGGAAGCCTTACCTCCAGGCGGCGATCGAACCTCTCGAGGACCGAGAGGTCAAGGACCTCGAGGTGGAGGCCCTGATGGCTAACCTCGTCAACCTCTTCGACCGGATCGTGAAACTTTCCCCCTTTCTCCCGCAGGAGTTCGGCATGATGGCCAAGTCCATCACCGATCCGGGCATCCTGTCGGACATCATCGCGTCGATCATCAACGCCTCGCCGGAGGAAAAGCAGCGGATCCTGGAAATTCTGGACGTGAAGAAGCGCCTCAAGGAGGTTACCCGTCTGGTCAACCACCAGTTGGAGATCCTCGAGCTGGGCAACAAGATCCAGACCCAGGTCAAGGACGACATGGACAAGAGCCAGCGGGAATACTATCTCCGCCAGCAGCTCAAGGCGATTCAGCAGGAACTCGGGGAAGCGGACGACAACCGGGTGGAGATCGACGAGTACCGGAAAAAGGTCGAAGAGAAAGACCTCCCGGAGGAGGCGAAGAAAGAGGCGGAGCGCGAGCTGAACCGCCTGGCGCGGATGCACCCCTCGTCGGCGGAGTACAGCGTGACCTCCACCTACCTGGACTGGGTCACGTCCCTGCCCTGGCACGACGTGACGGAAGACACCTTGGACGTCCGAAAGGCCCGGAAGGTTCTGGACGAGGATCACTACGGCCTGGAGAAGGCCAAGAAGCGTATCATCGAATACCTGTCCGTGCGGAAGCTCAAACCCGACACGAAGGGTCCGATCCTCTGCTTCGCCGGACCTCCGGGGACGGGCAAGACTTCCCTCGGCCATTCGATCGCCCGCGCCCTGGGCCGGAAATTCGTTCGCATCGCCCTGGGCGGCGTGCGCGACGAGGCGGAGATCCGGGGACACCGCCGGACGTACGTCGGCGCCCTGCCGGGCCGGATCGTTCAGGGCATCCGCCGGGCGGGATCGATGAATCCCGTCTTCATGCTGGACGAAATCGACAAGCTGGGAAGCGATTTCCGGGGCGATCCCTCATCGGCGCTCCTGGAGGTCCTCGACCCGGAACAGAATTTCTCCTTCACGGACCATTACCTGGACGTGCCGTTCGATCTGTCCCACGTCATGTTCATCACGACGGCGAACATCCTGGACACGATCCCGCCGCCGCTCCGGGACCGGATGGAGGTAATCGAGCTCGTCGGCTACACGCTGGACGAAAAGCTCAAGATCGCCCAGCGCTACCTCGTTCCCAGGCAGCTGGAGGCCAACGGGCTGACGCCGGAGCGGCTCAGGTTCACGAAGAGCGCGCTCAAGGCCATCATCAACGGCTACACGCGCGAGGCGGGGCTCCGGAACCTGGAGCGGGAGATCGCCGCCGTCTGCCGGGGCTTTGCAAGTCTCGTCGCCGCGGACGAGGCCGACCGCGCCGTGATCAAGGTCAAGGACCTCCACCGGTACCTCGGCCCGGTCCGCATCCCCGCCGAAACGGGCCTCCGCACGTCCAAGCCCGGCGTCGTCACGGGCATGGCCTGGACGCCGACGGGCGGCGACCTGCTCTTCATCGAGGCGACGGCCATGAAGGGGAAGAAGGGGCTGACGCTGACCGGTCAGCTGGGAGACGTGATGAAGGAGTCCGCGACGGCGGCCCTGAGCTTCGTCCGCGCCAACGCCGTCGAACTCGGGATCGCGCCGGACTTCTTCGAGGAGATGGACCTGCACATCCACGTCCCCTCCGGGGCCATCCCCAAGGACGGCCCCTCGGCGGGGGTCACGATCCTGACGGCCCTGACCTCGCTGCTGACGAACCGGCCGGTGAAGAAAGACCTCGCCATGACGGGAGAGATCACTCTGCGGGGGCTCGTGCTGCCCGTCGGCGGGATCAAGGAGAAGGTGCTCGCCGCCCACCGCGCGGGCATCCGGACGATCCTCCTGCCCAGGTGGAACAAGAAGGACGTGGAGGACATCCCGCCTAAGGTCCGCCGGGAGGTCACGTTCCACTTCGTCGACGAGATGCTGGACGTCCTGAAGCTCGCCCTGGACAAATAGCGCCGCTGTCCCTGATTTCCCATACCGGGACCCGCGGGAATCATGACCCCACCGCGCGCTGGACCGTTTTCGATCCCGAGAAATCTCCCATGCGCGCGTGAAGAGATCACGATTCCTAACGCGGGCAACGGTCTCACATGGGAATTGGGGCGATGACCTGCGAGGCCGCGAACGACCAGGCGACGAGGAGCGCGTTCAGGATCGCCCCCAGATAGATCCGCCCCGTCCACTCGAAGAACCACGTCGAGATCACCGCCGTGATCGCCAAAAGCGCCAGGACGTGGACCAGGTTGATCACGAACACAACGAAGAGCCCGTTCGGCCCCTCGAAGGGAATGAAGCCCGTCGTGAAGAGCGGGATGTACTGGACGGCCAGGAACAGGACGACCGGCAGGCACAGGGCGACGACGTTTTCCCACGACCGGCCGAAGAACGTCCGCATCGGCGTCGTCCGGGGCGGGCGGCGGAGTTGCCCGTGCAGGAAGGCCCCGGTCTGCAGGAAACACACGAGGATCCAGGGCAGATAGAGCAGGAACATCCGCCACCGGTAGGGCGTCAGATCGTTGAAGAACGGCCAGACGAACCGGTAGTTCACCAAAAAGATCTTCTCCGCGAGATACTCCAGAAAATACATGCAGAAGAACAGGCCGACGGCCAGAAGGGCCGTCCGGACGAGCCGGCCGGCGTTCACGCGCAAGGTCCCGGCCTGATCGGAGATTCCCAGATCGAGAAGGCTGACGCCGCGCGGGGCGGCCTGGCGGGCGAACCAGCGCCGGAACAGGAAAAAGCCGATGATGTTCACCCACAGGAACCACCAGACGATCGCGTTGACCATCATCATCGGAAAGGCCCCGTCGATCCGGACCAGGTACTTGTGGACGCCGAACAGGACGAGGATGAGCGGCAGGTAAAGCCACATCAGCACGCCGTTGATCGTGACGAACTTCCGGTAATCCCCGGGGGTGCAGGCATAGCCACCGGTAGGGCGCGCCAGGAGGGACCGGAAGAACCGCGTCCCCAGCAGCAGGAACCCGAGGGGCAGTAGCAGGGCGAAGCCGGACAGCATGGCAACGAGCGTCGAGAACTCCTTGAGCGGCCAGATCTGACGCCGGGCGTCGATCCAATCCGCCGGCGGCGGCGCCAGGGCCGCCCGGAGCCAAAGCAGGGTTTCGGCGATCGCCCCCGGGTGGTGGGATTCATGGACGTGGGTGATGGGCGGCACGAAGACGCGCCTCGCCGTCCCCGCGGCGAAATCGCCGTAGGTTTTCCCGAGATCAGGCCGGTCGATTGCGAAGGCCCGCCGGGTGCGCTCCGTCTCCATCCACTCCCGCTCGATATCCCGCGTCGCCGTCATACGCTGGCGGAACTCGTCGTATTTGCCGATGATCATGAGCATGTTCTTCGGGTGCGTGGGCGTCGCCTCCAGCGTGTAGGCGTAGCCCGTCAGGACAAGGGCCTTGAGCGTCGAATCCCGGAGGGCCACGAGATAGGCCATCTCGGCCCCGAGACTGTGTCCCATGACGCCCACCCGCCCGGGGTCCACGAACGGCAGGGAGCGGAGATACGCCACCGAGGCCTGGCCGCCGTAGGTCCGATCAAAATCCGCCGTCGCGGGCTCTCCGGGAATGCCCGAGTGCCCGCGGCCGATGGCGTCGATGTTGAGCACGACGAATCCTCGTCGCGCGATCTCGATCGCGTAGGCGTCACCCGTCTCCCGGTTGTTCTGGTAGCCGTGGATATAGACGACCCCGGGGGCGGGGTACTCCCGGCCGGCCGACAGGGGCTTGAAGAGCTTGGCACGGATCGGAATGCCGCCGGCATTGGCATAGTACGCGTCCGTCACCCTTACCCGGCCGAAATCCCGCTGCGCCTGCGAGGCCAGAAAGACGGCCGCCGCCAGCACGGCGAGACAGGCCACCAGAACGTAAAGCGCCCTCCGGCGATGGACCGGATCCAGAAGGAAGTCTCGATTCATGGGAACCTCCACGATTGTCCGGGGGTCGACGATCTCATCAAAAACCGAAATCCGTCTTTCCCGTCATGTCAAGCCGCTGTCGGGTTGAACGTAGGGAATCGTCTGCGGCCCCTCCGGCAGGACGGCGATCCGCTCTCGGGGATTTCGATCCCGCCACGCGCGAACGAACACGGCCACATCCTCAACCGGTCTCATATGGCAGCGGCGCACCGCCTCTTCCGGCAGGCCGGAGTGCAGATGGACCGTCGCCCGGCGCAGGACCTCCGCCAGGATCTGCGCTTGCCACTGATCGCGCTGCGGCTCCCGCCTGCCGCGGATCTCAGCCAGAAGGGCCTCCGGCGAAGCCGATGCGTACAGGAGCCGACAAAAGTTTTCGTGCCCCTGCATCCCCTCCGTACAGGCCGCCGCCAAGACGAGGGTTCCTCCCGGCCGGACGATCCGGGTCGCCGCCGACAGTCCCTTGACGGCCTGGTAGAGGTTGGCATCCAGGGGGAACCCGCCATTGGTCGTCACGACGCAATCGTAAGGCCCGTTCACCGAACGCATCGCGGACTGCCGGACGAACACGCAGCCGGCACGGTGAGCCGCCCGCCAGTCGCCGGCGAAAACGCCCGTGATCTCCCGCCGCCGGTTGAGCGTGACGTTGACGAGAAATTCCGGGGCGGCCCGCTCCGCGACTTCCGCCATTTCCTGATGGACGGGATTCGCCTCCGTCTCCCCCCAGGTGGCGCCCGGGTGGTCGATCATCGCGGCGCCATGGTTTCCCAGGATCGTGTCGAGGCCGCAGATCCCGGGCATCACCGCCTTCGGGCCGCCGGAGAAGCCAGCGAAGAAATGGGGCTCGATGAACCCTGTCAGAATGCGGACCCGGGCCTCCACAAACGCCCGGTTGATCCAGATCTCGCGGCCGAAGCGGGTGCGTCCAAGATCCACCAAGGCGTCCCGGTCCGCGGGATCGTGCTGCAGGATGCGGTAGCGGCTCACGATTTCGGCCCCCAGCATGTCCGTCAGCTCCGCGCGGGTGTTGGCGCGGTGGGCGCCCAGGGCGTTGAGCAGCGTGATCCGCTCGGGGGGCAGGGCGTCGAGTTCGGCGAGAAGGACTGGGAGGAGGCGGGCGGAGGGCATCGGCCGGGTCCCGTCGGGAAAGACGATGACCACGTCGTCGCCGGGGGCCACGACCTCCCTCAACGGCCGGGCGCCGAGGGGCGCACGCAGGGCGCTCCGCAAGGCGGCCGCCTCGTCCGGAAGCCCCGCCACGAAGCGCGGCGCGATCACGTCGACGCCGTCGTCGGGAAAATCGACCGTCAGTCCGTCCCTGTCGTACGCCAGCCGAACCCGCATCGTCCCTCCTCACCGGACATGTTTGCGAATAGCGGCCAGGTCGGTGATGATGAGGCGATTGCGGGAAGTAGCGACGAGGTTTCTTGCCCGCCACCGCTTCAGTTCTTTATTGATGCTCTCCCGGCTGACGCCGACCAGACTGGCCAGTTCCTTCTGAGTCAGCGTGAGTTCAACGTGCATCGAACCCGCCTGATGGATCCCCCGGGTCTCCGCCAGTTCCACAAGCCTTTTGGCCAGGCGGGAGGAGATGTTGAGAAAGGCCGTCTCGCCCAGCAGGTCGTCCGTCTTGCGCAACCGCGTGGAGAGGGTGTAGAGAATGGCCTTCATGGCATGTTCGCTATGCATCAAGAAACGGATGAAGTCGGTGCGATTGAGGACATAAAGTTCCGTATCTTCGTGGGCTGAGGCATCCGCGGAGCGGGGCAAACCATCCAGAAGGGACATTTCGCCGAAGAAATCCCCGTCCGAAAGGACCGCGAGGGTCATCTCGTCCTCCAGCCGGACCTTCAGGACGATCCTGATCCGCCCGCTTTTAATCAGATACAGGGCTGTTCCCTCGTCGCCCTTGCGAAAAAGGATCTCCCCCTTCTTTATCGTCTGATATCGCAGGAGCTGCGCCAATTCCTCCCGGTCTTTGATGGATAAAGCTTCAAACATGCTGATCTTCTTGAGGAGACTGCCCGGGCTCATTCTTTCCTCCTGTTATCGGGTGAACCACCTTGGGAAGGTCGCTCGTCCTTTTCTTCCATGGTTTGTCGTCGGTTGTCAATCCGGAAATGACGCCTTTCCCCCGTTTTTCATGATTCAGGGGAACGGAAGTCGGACTTTACGGTGACTCCGCCGGGAAGGACACGGCCGTCTTGACCGCCCGGTTCGCCGCCTTGCGCATGTTTACCTCGATCATGTCCGCGTAGCGCTCCAGGGGGAAGGTGTGAGTGATCATCCCCTTGAGGTTCACCCGGCCTTCGGCGGCGAAGCGGAGGGCCGTCTCGAAGACGTGCTCGCGGCGGCCGTCCACGGAGTTGACGCCGTGGGCATAGACGCCCCGGATCGTCTGGAGCTTGAGCCATAGGGGCGTGAGGTCCAGCTTGACCTCGTCCCCGATGCCCACGACGCTCAGGGTGCCGCCCCCGGCGAGCGAACGCATGGCCGGCCGCAGCGTGTCGGTGTGGCCGACGCAGTCGAAGATCTTCGTGAAGCCGCCCATCAGGATCGGTTTCCCGAGGAGCGGCTTGTAGGACGCCGCGCCCGCGATGCGCACGGCCGCCCCCGGGATGTCGCCGTCCGTCACCACGTGGTCGGCGCCCGCCTTCGCCGCGAGCTCGGCGTGAAACCGGGAAGGTTCCGCCACCGTGATCGTGCAGGGGATGCCGAGCGCCCGGATCGACTGGACAACCAGGCTGCCGATGACCCCGGCGCCGATGACGAGCACCCGGTCCCGCGGCTCCGGCCGGTTGTCGAGCACCGCCTGGAGGGTCACGCCCAGGGGCTCCATGAGGGCGCCGGCCTCGACGGACATCCCTTCCGGCAGCCGGTAGATCTGACCGGCGTGCGCGACGAGATACGGGGCGAAGCCGCCGTTGACGTCCCGGCAGATTCCCGTGAACATCCCCGGCGACAGGCGTCCCCGCGCCGTGTTCTCGCAGCTCCCGGGGCGTCCGGCCCGGCAGCTTGGGCAGGCCGGATCGATCCCGCGGGCGGCGCAGGGAAGCCCCGGCGACAGCGTCACGCGGTCCCCGACGTTAACCCCCGCGACGCCCGCCCCGGCCTCCACGACCTCGCCGCACAGCTCGTGGCCCAGGACGCAGGGGAAGGAGGTGAAGGGCGAGGCGGTGGGGGAATCCTTGAGGAAGACCAGGCTCTGGTCGGAGCCGCAGAACCCGCACAGGAGCGTCCGGAGCTTGACCCAGTCCGGCCCCGGCAGGGCGGGCTCGGGGATCTCGGCCAGCCGGACCGTTGCGATCGGCCCCTTGTAGAAGAGAGACGGAAACAGGGCGCCCAGGGGCTTGAGCACCACGAACTTCGCCGCGGACGCGGAAAACAGCAGCGCTTTCATCATCCCCCCCCCTTTTTGAGCAGGGTGTCGAAAGACACCCGGATTGTACAGGCCGTTCAAAAATGCTCAGGTGCAAGGCGCGCAAAAACCGAAGAGCGAGACGTATATGGACATACGTCGAGTGATGAGGTTTGCAATGCAACGCCGCGGATGAGCGTTTTTCAACAGCCTGTTAGAAAAGCGATCACTTCTCCATCGTCAGGGCATCCACGAACATCAGCGTCGCCGGGCTCGTCACGCACGGGTCGGTGATGACGTTGACGCAGGCCGGCTTGCCGGAGGCGAACGCACGCTCAAGCGCCGGGACGATCTCATCGTCCTTCGTCACGAACTCGCCGTGACCGCCCAGGGCCTCGACCACCCGGTCGTAGCGGACGACCCCGAGGCCGGAGCCGACGCACCGGTCGTTGCCGTAGGTCATCTCCTGACCGTGCTTGATCATCCCCCAGGCCTGGTCGTTGCAGATGACACAGACGAAGGGGATGCCGTGGCGGACCGCGGTGTCGAACTCCATCGCGTTCAGGCCGAACGAGCCGTCCCCGTTGACGACGACGACGGTTTTCTCCGGCCGGGCGAGCTTGGCCCCGATCCCGAAGGGAATCCCCGTGCCCAGGCAGCCGAAGAGCCCGCCCGCTCCGACGAGAACGCCGGCCTTCTTCTTCGCCGTGAGGCCCATCAGGGCGAAATAGCAGGTGTCGCCGCCGTCCGCGATGAAGATCGCGTCGTCCGGGGCGGTCTCGCGGATCCGCTCGACGAGGCGGACCGGGTGGATCGGGTCGCTGGCCTTACCGCGGAGCTCCACCTCCGCCGCGACCATGGGCAGGTACATGTCCTTGAGGGTCTTCAGCCAGGCACTGTGTTCCCGCTTTGCGACCGCGCCGTTCAGCTGGGCCAGGACGAACCCCAGGTCGCCCACGAGGCCGACGTCGGACGCCCGGTTGCGGTCGATCTCCGTCGCGTCGATGTCCACCCGCACCACCTTGGCCTGCGGGAAGATCTGGCCGAACATCAGGAGCCAGTTGTAGCGGATCCCGAAAACGACGATCAGGTCGGCCGTCGACAGGGCGGTCATCAGGGCCATCTGGCCGCCGTCCCAAAGCGACAGGGGGTGGTCGTCCGGGAGGGCGCCCCGACCGTTGTCCATCAGGAGGAAGGGGATGCCCGTCTTCTCGACGAAGGCTGCAAGCGCCGCCTCGCAGTCGCTGAAGCCGACGCCGCTCCCGCCCAGGATGAAGGGCTTCCGCGCCGCGTCGATCAGTCCGGCTGCCTCCCGGACCGCCTCGTCATCCGCGGCGGAGCGGTAGACGCGACCGCCGCTCCGCGGCACGGGAACCTCGGCCTCCTCGACCTTGACGTTCAGAACGTCGGGGGGAATCTCCAGGAGGACCGGCCCGGGACGGCCCGCGACGGCGTGGCGGAAGGCCTTGGCCACGTACTCGGGGATCCGCCGGATGTCGTGGCAGACGCCAGACCACTTGACGAGGGTCTGGACCATCGCGGCCTGATTCATCCCCTGCAGGGCGCCGCGATCCCAGTCGCGGCGGGGGGCCATGCCGCTGATCACGACGATCGGAACGTTGTCGAGGCTCGCGTTGACGAGGCCCGTCAGGGCGTTGGTGTACCCGGGGCCGGCCGTCACCAGGCAGACGCCGGCGTGCGGTCCGTAGATCGACCAGGCGTGGGCCATCATCGCCGCCGCCTGTTCGTGGCGGACGTCGATGATCCGGACGCCGTACTCGAGAAATCCGTCGTAGATCCGGTCGATGTGGCCTCCAGAGAGCGAAAAGACCGTCTTCACCCCCTCGACGTCCCTCAGATACTTCGCCAACAGATGACCGCCGTAGATCATGCCCATAACGCCCTCCTAGGTGTGGATTCCGTGTGACCGGCCCGTTCGGGCCTTCCGTGATGCTTTGATGAATTGGAAGATGGACGCGTTTCCCCCACAAATGGGGCCCCAGTCGGAGACCGTCAGGAAACAGTGATTCCTCTATAGGGGAACGCCCCTCTTTTTTCAATCAAAATTGACGACAAAATGCGGCATGTCCGTCATGGCGGATGGGCCAAACTTTGACCCGAGACCTGTCACTGCGTGCAATTAATTGCATGCATTCCCCGGCCGGCCCGGGGCGGCGGAAGGAACGTTTACGGCGAGCGCCCCGACGGAGCGCGGTCGCGGGCAAAAAAAAACGCTTGACAGGCCCGTCCGGATATTATACCAACCGGTTAGTTTAAACTTTTGGTTGAAAAAGGCCGAATCCCCAGACACGGCACCCGGCCCGAAAGCCCGCGTCGTTTCCCTTCGGCCCCTTGAACCCAGGTCGCCATGATGGATCCCGTATCCGCACAGAACCGGCGCGGCGACACCGCGCTCAAGATCCTCGCCGCCGCCCGCGACGTCTTTTCCGAGCGCGGGTTTGCCGGCACGACGGTGGATGAAATCGCGCGCCGCGCCGGGGTCAACAAGGCCACGCTCTACTACCAGATCGGCGACAAGCAAACCCTCTATGCGGGCGTGATCCTGGACGTCATGGGCAGCGCGGCGGACACCACGGCAAGCGAGATCCAGAACGCGACGTCACCGGAGGAAAAACTCAGGACCTACATCCGGAATGTTGCCGAGGCGATGGACCGGAACCCCTGGATGCCGCCCATCATGCTCCGGGAAATGGCGGCGGGAGGGCGGAATTTCCCGGAGACGGTCGTCCTCGGGCTGGCGCGGATCTTCACCATTTTGGGGGAGATCATCGCGGAGGGCGTCCGGCGGGGCGTCTTCGTCCCCGCCCCGCCCCCCCTCATCCATCTAATGATCGTGGGGGCCTTCGCCTTCTTCAAGACGAGCGCCCCGCTCCGGGAGCGCCAGGCGGGGCTGGGCGGGGACTGGCCGGCCGGGGAGGATCGGGTGTCCGGGACCGTCGCCACCGAGGTGGAGCGGCTCGTCCTCCGGGCCTTGAGAAAGACGCCCGGAGAAGCCGGATAGCGGGAAGAGCATGCGGGGGAATCGCGATCCCTCTGCATAACCGGGACCGCGATTCCCCACGTCCGTCAAGATTGAATGCATCAGTTTTTCAAAGGGGGAGGATAGAGATGAAAGGCTTCAGGACAAAATCCGGCCCGGTCCCGGTTGCGGTGGGCGTCGCGCTGGCGCTGTTTCTTCTCTGGCCGCCGGCCGCGCCGGCGCAGACGGAAGACCGAATGACGCTTCAGGAGAGCATCGACTTCGCGCTCCGGGAAAGCCTCCTGATCCATTCCGCCCGGGAGGGAACGAAGGGGGCGGAGGCCGCGCAAAAGGAGGCCTTCACGGGGTTCCTGCCGAAGTTCAGCACGTCCTACAGCTACACGCGCCTGAACGAGGCGCCGGGCTTCACGATGCCCGGGATGACCCTGTCGACGGTCCCTCCCCTCTCGACCTCCCCGATGACCGTCCAATCCGGCACCGAGGACAACTACAACTGGGGCGTCGAGGTCCGGCAGCCCGTCTTCGCCGGCGGGGCGATCCTGGCCAACTACGAGGCCAGCCGCCTGGGCGCCGAGATCTCCCGGATTGAGGAGTCCCTGTCGGTCCAGGACACGGTCCTGGAGGTCAAGGCGGCCTATCTGAACTCCCTGAAGGCGGAGAAGCTCCTCACGGTCGCCAACCAGACCCACGAACAGCTCAAGGCCCACCGGAACGTGGCGCGGAATTTCTTCGAGGTGGGCGTCATCCCCCGAAACGACCTCCTGCAGTCGGAGGTGCAGCTCGCCAACGGCGTCCAGGCCGTGCTCAGGGCGGAGAACGCCCTGGCGCTGGCGCGGACGACCTTCAACACGATCCTGAGACGGGACATTGATCTGCCGGTCCGCCTGGTGGACATCCTGCAGTACCGGCCCTTCACGAGGACCTTCGAGGCGTGTTTGCAAACGGCCCTGGAGAGGCGGGGCGAACTGAAGCAGCTCCAGCTCCGGCAGGACCAGGCGAGGGAAATGGTGCGGGCCGCCCGGAGCGACTACTTCCCGAACGTCAACCTCGTCGGCAACTACACCCGCTTCGGCGACGAGGCGAACGTTTCGGGCAGCGACTACAAGGACGCCGAAAGCTGGCAGGTCATGGCCGTGGCCAACTGGAACTTCTGGGAGTGGGGCCGAACGAAACACCGGGTGGAGGCGAACCGGAGCCGCGAGCGCCAGGCGGCGGACGCCGTGGCGACGCTCAGGGACCGGATCACGCTCGACGTGAAGAACGCCTGGCTCCAGGTTCGGGAAGCGGAAAAACAGGTCCTCGTCGCCCAGCAGATCATCGCCCAGGCGGAGGAGAACTTCCGGATCAACGAGGAGCGCTACAAGGAGCAGGTCGCCACCTCAACGGACGTCCTGGACGCCCTGACGCTCCTGACCCGGGCCAAATCGGACCACGCGAACGCCCTGGCGGACTATCACTTCTACCAGGCCCGGCTGGACCGCGCCATGGGCGTGCAATAAATCGAGGGGGACGCCGCCGTGAAAAAACGCATCGTCATCATCGTCTTTGCCGTGCTGCTCGTCGGCACCGGACTCTTCGTCTATTTCGGACAGCGGCAGAACCGGCTGGCGGAGCTGTCCTACTCCGGCACGATCGAAGCGACTCAGGCCAACCTGTCCTTCCAGGCGGCGGGGCGCGTCGGGGACGTGTTCGTGAAGGAAGGCGAGCGGGTCGGGAAGGACCAGCGCCTCGCCCGGCTCGCGCCGGAGGAATTCAACAGCCGCGTGGCCCAGGCGGCGGCCAACCTGGAGCGGGCCGTCCAGAACCGCGCCCAGATCGGGATCGTCCTGGACCTCTACCGGCGCACCCTGCCCGAAGACATCGCCCGGGCGGAGGCGAACGTGCGCGCCCAGCGGGGGATCGCCGCCGAGGCGGACAAGAATTACCGGCGCTACGAGCAGCTCTTCCAGCGGGGCGTCGTGGCGGAGAAGGAACGGGACGCCTTGCGCCTGAACCACGACACCGCCCGGGCGCGCCTCGACGAGGGCGAGGCCGCGCTGGCGCAGGCCCGCGGCAACCTGAAGAAGATCGAGGCGGCCCGGAAGGACCTGGACGCCGCCGAGGCCTTCGTGGCGGCCTCCCGGGCCGCCCTCGAACAGGTGCGCATCCAGCAGGGGTACACCGAGCTGCGCGCCCCCTTCGCCGGAATCATCACGAGCCGCAACATCGAGCCCGGCGAAACGGTCTCGCCGGGACGCGAGGTGCTCACCCTGACGGATCTCGCCGAGGTGGACCTCAAGATCTTCATCAACGAAACGGAGATCGGCCGCGTCCGCCCCGGCCAGGCCGCCGACGTCCGCGTGGACGCCTTTCCGGATCGCGTCTTCCGCGGTACGGTTACCTTCGTGTCTCCCGAGGGCGAATTCACGCCGAAGATCATCCAGACCAAAAAGGAGCGGGTGAAGCTGGTCTACCTCGTCAAGGTGAAGGTCCCGAATCCCGACCTCAGCCTTAAACCCGGCATGCCGGCCGACGCATGGCTGAAATGAGCGAAGGATTGATCGCGATCGACCGCGTCTCCATGAACTTCGGCGCGACGGAGGCCGTCCGGGATGTCACCCTGTCCGTGGCCGCCGGGACGATCTTCGGTCTTGTCGGCTCCGACGGCGCCGGAAAATCGACGCTCCTGCGGATGGCCGCGACCATGATCCCGCCGGCGTCGGGACGCATCACCGTGGGCGGACTGGACGTCGTCCGCGAAAGACGGCGGGTAAAGCCGCTCATCGGCTACATGCCCCAGCGCTTCGGCCTGTACCCGGACCTGACCGTCGAGGAGAACCTGGAATTTTTCATGCAGATTTTCGGCATCCCGCGACGCGAGCGGCAGGCGCGCAAGGAGCGCTACCTGGGGTTCTCGAACCTGCTCCCCTTCCTCGACCGGCAGGCGGGCAACCTCTCCGGCGGCATGAAGCAGAAGCTGGGGCTGGCCTGCGTCCTCGTCCACGAACCCAGGGCCCTGATTCTCGACGAGCCGACCAACGGCGTCGATCCCGTCTCGCGTCAGGAGTTCTGGGAGATCCTGGCACGGATGCGCTCGAACGGCATGACGATCTTCGTCTCCACGGCCTACCTCGACGAAGGGGAGCGGTGCGACCGTCTCGGCCTGATGCACCGGGCGCGCCTGCTCGCCCAGGGCGACCCGGAGACGATCCGGGGCGCCGCCCCGGACCTGGAGGAGGCCGTCATCGCCCGCATCCAGGCCGTGGATCAGGAGCTTGTCCATGACGCCTTCCAACACTGACGCCATCGCCGTCCGGGAGCTGGAAAAGCGCTTCGGCGCCTTCGTGGCCGTCGACCGGATCTCCTTCAACGTGAAGAAGGGCGAGATCTTCGGTTTCCTGGGGTCGAACGGATCGGGGAAATCGACGACGATCCGGATGCTCTGCGGGATCATCACGCCCACCTCCGGAGAGGGACGGGTGGCCGGTCACGACATCCTCGCCGAACCGGAAGCGGTCAAGCAGTCGATCGGCTACATGTCCCAGAAGTTTTCGCTCTACGAGGACCTGACCCCCTACGAGAATATCCGCTTTTACCTCGGCGTCTACAATGTCCCCGAGCGCCGCTGGCGGGAGCGGAGCGACTGGGTCCTGGAGACGACGCGGCTCACCGACGTCCGCGACCGCGCCACGCGGGACCTCCCGCCCGGCTGGCGCCAGCGCCTGGCCCTGGGCTGCGCCCTTCTCCACGAACCCGACATCCTCTTCCTCGACGAGCCGACCTCCGGCGTCGACCCCGTGACGCGCCGCCACTTCTGGAGCTTTATCCGCGACCTCGCCGCCCGGGGGATCACGATTTTCGTCACGACCCACTACATGGACGAGGCCACGAACTGCGAGCGGCTCGTCCTGATCGACGCCGGCCGGATCGTTGCCCAGGGCAGCCCCGCCGCGATCGTCGCGGCGGCCTGTCCGGAACGGGTCGGGGCTGACCTGAACGACGCCTTCATCCGCCTGATGGCGCGGGGCAAGGCGCCCGCGGCAAGGACGGCGAACCGGACGGCAGCGCCTTCCTCCCCGGACATCGACCCCCCCTCGCCGTCCCGGCCCGGCGACCCCGGAGGGATAGACGCATGAACCCGCGCAAGATCCAGGCCGTGATGCGCAAGGAGGTCTATCACCTGATCCGGGACTACCGGAGCCTGATCCTCGCCTTCGCCATCCCGTTGCTCCTCATTCTTCTCTTCGGCTACGCCCTGTCGCTCGACGTCGACAACGTCGAGACGGTCGTCGTGGACCAGGACCGCTCCGCCCTGAGCCGGGACTTCGTCCGGCGCCTCGACGCCTCGCCCTACTTCCGCGTCGGCGCTTATCTCAACGACGCGCGGGCGATCGACGCCGCCCTCGACGGCGACCGGGCGACCCTGGCCGTCGTCATCCCGCCGGACTGGACGCGGACGATCCGGGCGGACCGCGCCGCGCCGCTGCAGGTCATCCTGGACGGGAGCGACCCGAACTTCGCGAACATGGCCCGGGGCTACATCACCGCCTTCCTCGAGCGGGAGAACCGGCGATTTTTAATGCAGTTCCTCGACCGTCGCGGTCTCGGCGCGACGGCCCTGCGCCCCCCCGTCGAGGCCCGCGTCCGCGTTTGGTTCAACGAGGACCTCGAAAGCCGGAATTTCATCATCCCCGGCATCATCGCCGTGATCATCATGATCGCCGGGGCGATGCTGACCTCGCTCGTCATCGCCCGGGAGTACGAAAACGGGACGATGGAGACGATCAAGTCCCTGCCGCTTTCCGCCGGGGAGTTCCTGACCGGCAAGGCCCTCCCCTACTTCGCGATCGGCCTGGCCGACGTTCTCGTTGCCGTGCTCATGGGCCAGGTCCTGTTCGGCATCGTCATGAAGGCCGATTTCTGGCTCATGATCCTGGCCTCGTCCCTGTACCTAGCCGTGGCCCTGGCGCTGGGCCTCCTGATCTCCATCGTGACGAAGTCCCAGCTCGTCGCCAACCAGGGGGCGGTGCTCATCACCTTCCTGCCGTCGATGCTGCTGTCCGATTTCGTCTTCCCGGTCGTGAACATGCCCCGGGCGCTCCAGGTCCTGACGTACGTCGTTCCCGCGAACTACTACATCGACATTCTGGGGGGGATCTACCTGAAGGACCTGGGCCTCCGCGAAATGTGGCCGGCCTTCGCCGTCCTGACGGGGATGGCCGCCGTGCTCGCCGCCGTCAACCTGATCCGACTGAAGCGCGAGGGGCTGTGAACCCATGAGCTGGCTGCGCATCCGCGAACTGGTCCGCAAGGAATTCATCTCGCTCTTCCGGGACAAGCGGAACCGTCCCATCCTGATCGCGGTCCCGATCATCCAGATGCTCGTCTTCGGGTACGTCGTCAACTACGACATCCGGGTGATCCGTGTCGCCCTGCTCGACCAGGCCCGTACGGCCGAGAGCCGGATGCTCGCGGACACCCTGACCGGCAACGGGATCTTCCGGATCGACCACACGGCGCGCGACGCGCGGGAGCTGGAGGCCCTGCTGCTGAAGGGGAAGGTCGATCTCGCGATCAAGGTCGCCCCGGACTTCTCCCGGAAGATCCGCCGGGGCGAAACGGCGGCGGTGCAGGTCCTGGCGGACGGCAGCATGAGCAACATGGCCTCCGTCCGGATCGCCTACACGGTGACCGCCCTTGACATCCTGAACCGCCGCCTCCTGCGCGAACTGCACCCCGAACGGATGGACTACGGCCGGATCGACGCCCGGATCCGGACCTGGTACAACCCGAACCTCGACAGCCAGCACTTTTTCGTTCCGGGAATCGTGGCCTTCGTCATCATGCTGATCTCGCTGCTGTTGACCTCGATCGCCATCATCAAGGAAAAGGAGCAGGGCACGATGGAACAGCTCGTCGTCACCCCGCTCAGGCCCGTCGAACTCATCGCGGGCAAGACGATCCCCTACATCCTCATCTCCTTCCTCCAGATGATCGTCGTGACGGCTCTCGCCGTCTTCTGGTTCCGCATCCCGCTCGCCGGGAGCCTCGCGCTTCTCGCCTTCGCGACGGCCCTGTTCCTGTTGAGCAGCCTCGGCGTCGGGCTTTTCATCTCCACGGTCTCCGCAACCCAGCAGCAGGCGATGATGACGACCTTTTTCTTCATCCTGCCCGCCTTCATGCTCTCCGGCTTTGTCTTCCCCATCGCCAATATGCCGGAGGCCGTCCAGTGGTTGACGTACGCAAACCCCCTGCGGTTCTTCCTCGTCATCATCCGCGGGATCTTCCTGAAGGGCGTGGGGATGGCCGTGCTCTGGCCGCAGTTCGTCGCCCTGGCGCTACTGGGCGCCCTCGTCTTCGCGGGGGCCATCGGCCGCTTCCGCAAGCGGCTGGATTGAGTCAAAGAAAATCCTGTTGCGGAATCGGAGGGATTTGTCATAGGGTATCCTTGTCATCTCATGAACCCTCCGGGGGGCTCGCAACGGGATCCGGACGAGGAATGAATCCATGCTCAGGATCATCGAGGACGAACGGGACATCCGGCGCTGCCAGCAACAGATGATGCGCCATTTCAAACCGGTCTTGACCGGACGCCTGACCGTGAAGCTGGGCCATGCCGGGGGAAGCTTCGCCGCCCGCATCGCCTGGCACGCGTCGCCCGGGATCTGGCTCTACTCCCGGAAGCTCCCCGAGGGGCGCTACTGGAACGTCTTCGGCCTCGGTCTGCCGGAAGGGTCGTCCGCGCTGCCCATCACCTGCGAGATCAACGTCCCCGTCGCGGGCGTCGACCGCAAGCTGGGCGGCGCCTTTGCCCGGCACCGCGACGGCCGGACCTTCGTCGTCCACCGCGGTCTGATCGGCGGCGCGAAGAAGGGCGTGGGAAAGTCGCTCTTCGCCTCCCGCTTCCGGGGCGTCTGGTCCGCCCTCGAGGAGGGTCGCGCCGTCACGCCGGTGGCCGTGATCGGGGAGCTGTCCTCCCCCCGCTTCGTCCGCCATCTGTCCCTCTTCGTCCTCAAGATCGACCGCCTGAAGAATCTGGCCGTCGCCTCCCCGCAACTGGAAATGCCCTTCGAGACGGTCTCCTTCCGGGAAGAATGGATCGGCCGGGCCGTAACCGAAACGGACGGGGCGGGCGGGCTTGCCTGCGACCACGGCCCGATCGTCCAGGACCTGGCCGCCGCACTCCGCGCACGGGGACTCCGGGTCGGCAACGACGACCGGCGCGACCTCTTGATCACGGACGGCGGCGGCCGGATCGGGTGGATCCTCCAGGTGATTCCCGATAGCTCCGAGCGGGCCGTCTTCGACGGGGTCGCGCGCCTGCTGATCTACGGCGCGGATCTTCCGAATGGCTGCCGCCGCGTCCTCGTCCTCCCGGACGGCGCGGACAAGCCGCACACGGAACGGCTGAAGAAACTGCACGTGGACCTCCTGCCCTTCGCCTGGGATGAAAACCGGGCGGTCTTCCCGGACCTCGCCGCGCTCCTTTAGAAAACGGCCCTTGACGCGCATGCTTCTCGGCGTGGAATCGCAGGTCATTCGGAACACGACGGCCTGCCACAAACGCCTTCCTCTTCTCCTTCGTTCGACCGCTTCGACGAGGACCTGACGGGCGACAGCTACCGCGGCGAAGGCCCCTACCGGAAACTCCGCTTCAAGTTCGACGAGAAGACCCTCGGAAAATCGAACCCGTCCGCCGCCTTCTAGCAAACCGATTTCCCGACCTGAAAATCATGCCGGAAAACCCCGGAAGAAAATTGCTTGAACTTTGCGGACCGGTCTGTATGATTCCGTCGCAAGCGACTCGACGAGGTTTGAAAAAGCGGCTCACCGCGTTAAATCTCATCGTGAAGGCATGGACCCGCGGGGCCCGATCCGAAAAACAATGCCTGAGAAAAAACAGGGAGGGTGGCCAACATGGAAAATCCGGAGGAAGTCTACATCGAACTGCGTAAACACCTGGATCAACAGGCGGTGGGATTCCCCGCCACGAAATCCGGGGTCGAAATCCGGATTCTCAAGCATTTCTTCGCCCCCAAAGAGGCGCGCTTGGCCCTTCATCTGAATTACCAGCCCCGGTCGGCGCTCGATATCCACAACAGCATCGAAGGCGCGGATCCGTCTTTGGAGAAATTGACGTCAATGCTGGAAGAGATGTCGAGGAAAGGCGCCATCGGCACAATGGAGAAAAACCGCACCGAATACTTTTATACGATGCCCCTGCTGGTGGGCATGGTTGAATTGAAGGATAAATTCACGCCTCAATTCGGCGTGGATCTGGCCGAATATATGATGAACGGATTCATCCTGTCCTATATGAGCACCCGCGTTCCGCAAATGCGGACCATCCCCGTGGAAAAAAGCATCGAGGTCGAACACCGCATCACCCCGTACGATGACATCAGGCAGATCATCAACCGCTCGGAAGGACCGATCGCGTTGATCAAGTGCATGTGCCGCGAAGGGGCGCTGGCACGAGGGAAACCCTGTCGGACAACGTCGCGTCTGGAGACCTGCCTGAACTTCGGCGACTGGGGCCGGTTCTTCATCAAAACCGGCCGCGGAAGAGAGGTCACCCGTCAGGAGGCCCTGGAGATCCTGCGCCTGAATGAAGCGGACGGCCTGGTTCTTCAGCCGTCCAACTATCAAAAGGTCGATTTCGTCTGTGCCTGCTGCGGGTGTTGCTGCGGAATCCTCAACATACAGAAAAAACTGCCGAATCCGGCCGAATCCTGGTCACATAACTATTACAGCACGATCCACGCGGAAGACTGCACCCCCTGTGGGATCTGTGCCGCCAAATGCCAGATGAAGGCCATTGCCATCGATCCGCAGAGCGGATATCCGGCGATCAACCTCGACCGCTGCATTGGCTGCGGCAACTGCGTGTCGGCCTGCCCGACAAGGGCTTTCAGGCTGGTGAAGGTGGAAAGGGAGACGGTCCCGCCGGAGGATCGCACCAGCCTGTATCGAAGGCTGGCGGAGAGGGCGCCTGCGGATGGATGATCGAACGCAACGGGCGGCGGCCGGCCGATACCCCCGGGTGATCCGACGCCCCTGGGACATTTGTCAAAGAAGGCCGGGCGCCCTGTTTTCCAAGGGTCCGGTTGACGGCGACGTTTACGAAACCAGCCCTCGATGCCGGGCCATGGCCAGCATCTGGTCGGACGTGCTTTGGGGGGGCACTCGCGGTTCGGCTTTCGGAACGAGTCGAAGGGCCTTCGTCGGGCAGTGCGTGACGCAGAGACCACAGCCAATGCAGCGATCGAGGTCGATCCCGGCGACGCGGTCGCCCGCCCACCGGATGGCCGCCATCTGGCAGCGGTCCAGACAGGCCTCGCAGCCGTTGCAGAGCGTCTCGTCGAAAGCGGCGGCGTGGTTCGAAAACACCATTTCGGCCGGTTTCTCGAGGGCGTTCAGCCCCACGAGAACACCGCAGCAATCGCCGCAGCAGTTGCACATGCCGCCCGGATTCTGGGCGGTCGCGGGCTGCGTCACCAGGCCGGCCTCCTGGGCCTCGGTCAGGATCCGGACGGCCTCATCGGCGTCGACCCGCCGCCCCAGCCCCTGGTCCAGGTAGTACTGGCCCATGGACCCGAACATGAAGCAGACCTCGCGGGGCTTGCCGCAGCCCTGGTCCACCAATCTCCGCTGCTTTCGACAGATGCACTCCGCGACGACGATTTTCTCCGTGCGACGAAGGATTCCGACGGCGTCCTCGTAGGCGGCGATGTTCTGCCGGACGTCCAGCGCCTCCTGAACCGGCACCGTCCTGAGGAAGGTCGAGGCACTCCTGACCATGGCCGTGCGAAAGGCCTCATGGAAGTAGGCATCGAGCAGCCGCGCCAGCTCGACGTCCAGACGGCCGACCTGGAACTCGAAAATGCCGTGCGCGAAGGGAATCGTCCCGTAGCGGGCGCCCCCCTCTTTTTGCACGCGGAACAAGAGCCCCCGTTCCGTCATGTCGTGCAGATGCGCCGCGACCTCATCCACGGGCCGATCGACCCGGGCCGCGATCTCGGCGGGCGCCTCCAGCCGGGGCGTCATGGATAAAAAAAGAGCGGCGTCCTCCTCGGAGAAAAGCCGCTTCAAGATTTGGATCTCCACCCCCGATGCCGCGGCCGGAAAGCCGAGGGACAGGCGGTCCAGATACTGCTGAAGTTCCCTGAAAATATCCCGATCCATCGTTCCCCCCTTTTTTTGAACCCGACACCCGGCGCGGGCGGCACGCGACAGGCCGCCCACCGCCGCCACGGATCAAGAATACCCCTTCCCCCGTTGACCCCTAAAGCAGTCCGCGCTCCTTCGCGATGCGGGTCTGCATCTCGACCACATCCCTGGGCGGGATGTAGACGTCGGCCGCCTCCTTCTTTACGAGCTTCAGGGCATCGAACACGCAGGCGGCCACACAGACGCCGCAGCCGATACACCGATCCCGGTCCACCGTCGCCATATGATCGACGACCCGGATCGCCTCCATGGGACACTTCTCCTCGCAGCGGCCGCAGGCGGTGCAGTCGTCCTCCAGGACCGTCGCGAAGTAGTTCGTGTGGGCCACCGACGCGGGCTTCTCGAACTTCTTGAGCGCCCGCAGCAGCCCGCAGCAGCACCCGCAGCACATGCACAGGTTCCAGACCTTCTGGCCGTTGCCCGGCTGAAGGACGAGCCCCGATTCGACGGCGCGCTTGAGAATGGCCAGGGCCTCGTCCGTCGACACCTCCCGTCCGTAGCCGTTGTCGATGTAGAAATAGGCCCCGACGCCGAAGGCCATGCAGACCTCCAGCGGGTGATCGCAACCGCGGCCGGTGAGCATTTTCTCTTCCTTGCGGCAGATGCACGGGGCGACCGAGATCTTTCTCTGGGCCCGGATGATCTCCTCCGCGCGCTCGTACGTCATGATCTCCATCTCGTCGGTCACGCTCTCCGAGACGGGGATGATCCGGTGCTGGCTCGTCGGCGTGCCGTACCACGACTTGACCATGAACTCTTCTTCGAAATAAGCCCGGAGGGCCTTGATGTCTTCGAGGGTGTTGGTATGGACGTGAAACTCCCACATGCCCTCCGCCAGTGGGGAGAGGTTGTAGAAGCGCTTCTCGCCCTTGGCGATCCGGAAGATGGCCCCCTTGCGCGACATGGCTTCGAGGATGGGCGCCAAGGCCTCGGGATCCCGGTTCAGACGCCCGGCGATCGTTGCCACGGATTCGGGAAACCCGTTCATGGCAAGGGCGATTGCGGCCTCCTCTTCGGTAAACCACTTTTCCAGGATCTTCACCTCCACGCCGGAGTCCGTCGCCGGATAGGCGATCGGCAGCTTGTCCAGACGCTTCGCGAGTTTTGCATGCACGGATTCGCTCATGGAATCTCCTATTTGTCGTACGCGTAGAAGCCCCGACCCGTCTTGCGGCCCAGGCGGTTTTCCCGGATCATCTGCTCGAAGAGCGGCGAGGGCTTGTAGCGTTCCTCGCCGGTCATCTCGTACATCGCCTTGAGCGCGTTGTTCACCACGTCGACGCCCGCCATGTCCATGATCTCCACCGGTCCCATGGGGTGGTTGGAGCCCAGCTTCAGGCCGAGATCGATGTCCTCGGCCGTCGCCAGCCCCTGGTGGATCTGGTTGGCCGCTTCGTTGTAGAGCAGGCACAGGAAGCGGTTCACGATGAACCCGGGCACGTCCTTGCACAGGATCGCGGTCTTGCCGATGGCCTTGCAGAACTCGACCGTCGCGGCAATCAAGGCCGCATCGGTCTTTTCCCCGCGAATCACCTCCACGAGACGCATGGCCGGAACGGGGCTGAAGAAGTGCGTGCCGACGACGCGCTCCGGCCGGCCCGTCGCCGAGGCGATCTTCGAAATGCTCATGGTGGAGGTGTTCGATGACAGGATGACCGACGGCCCGCAGAGGCGGTCCGCCTCGGCGAAGATCTTCTGCTTCAGTTCCATGGACTCGAACACCGCCTCGATGACCATGTCCACGCCGGCGAACCCTTCCTCGGGGCTCGTGGTTCCCTTGACGCGCCCGACGATCTGGTCGTGCGCCTCCTGGGAGATCTTGCCCTTTTCCAGCTTTTTGCCGATGAACTTGCGGATCGTGCCCAAGCCGCGCTCCACGAATGTCTGCTCGACGTCCCTGAGAACCACGTCGATGCCGCTTTCGGCCGCCACCTGGGCAATGCCCGCCCCCATCGTTCCCGCGCCGATGACGCAAAGTTTCTTGATCATGAATCCGTCCTTTCTCTGTGATGATCTCGTCAAACGTCCGTTATCGCCGGTCACCCGCGAGAAAACGGGGGACCGGTTCTATACGGGGTTCCCGGATTCGCGTCTACGCCACGCCGTAATCCTTCCCCGTGATGCGCGACGCGCAGATGAGCCCGGCCGCCACGGCACAGTCCATGGCCACGCCGTAGCCCTTGACCGTGTCGCCGGCGAAGTACAGCCCGGCGACGCCCGGGGCCTCCACCGGGGCCTTGAGCGTCCCCGCCTGCGTCTTCGATTTCGCCACGCCCTCCAGTTTCCAGGCCGTCGGGAACAGGGCCCAGTCGACGCTTTTCCGGAATCCCGGATAGCGGCGCTCCAGATAATCGATGATGAGCCGGCAGGCCTTGGCCATCAGCGCCTTGTCCTTACCTTCTTTCTCCGTCACCGGGGCATAGGCCGTCATCAGATGGCGGCCGCCCGGCGCGCAGGAGGGATCGATCTGGGACTGGATGTTCCAGCACATGTACACGTCGTACTCAAACCCCTCCTCCTTCGGGATCACGGTGGTGTCCTTTACGCCGACCTTCCACTCCCGCTCCGGCATGACCAGCTTGTTCAGACCGAAGTACGGGGCGATGGAACCGTATCCGTAAAGCCCTTCCATCCGGTCGGCCCAGTCGCCGGGAAAGGCGCCCTTGTCCGCGACCTTGAAGGCGTCCTGGATCGGGATGTTGCTGACGACCTTCCCGCCCGCAATCCTTCGGGACGCGCCCGAGGCGTCTTCGATCACCACGCCGGTCGCCCGGCCGTTCTCGATCGCGATCTCCCGGACGCGGGTTTCGAGCAGGAGCGTCCCGCCCAGTTCCTCGAACCGGCGGGCCACCGCCTGGCTCCACCGCATGATGCCGCCGGTGGTGAACCCGGAGGGCCACTGCGCCCGCCCGGCCTTGAAGCGGGGATTAATGACGGTTCCCATATAGCGGAAGATGTCCCCGATGGAGATGTCGTCGGGATCGTTGATCGTGGTGATCAGGGTCGAGACGGCGTGGATCATCCCGAACACCGTCTTGTTCTCGTACAGGCCGTTGTCCTTGCACCACTGCGTCACCGAGACCGTCTCCAGGGCGTCGTAGTCCTTCTCCGTGAGTTTCGCCGCGGCGACATAGAACCGGTGCATCGGAATCTTCTGCTCCTGGAGCAGCTTCATCAGGCGATCGTCGATTTTGCCGGCGTGGAAATCCATGTACCATTCATCGCCGATGTAGGTGCTGTTGAGATTCCCCACCATCTGGACGCCCGTTCCCAGCCGCTCGTCGAGATCGAGGAAGTAGCCGTCGCCGTTGAGCGCCACCCCGTGATAGCCGACATCCAATGTATACCCCTTGAGCATCCCCTTCGCAATGATCTCGTCCAGGTCGGGTTCGCTGTAGGGGATCCAGGAGTACTGCTTCGCCAGGAGCCCCTTGTACCAGGCCGCGCCGCGGGCGAGGATCTCCTCGCCGCGGATGCTGAGCGCACGGCCGCCGACACGGTCGCACTGCTCGACGAGCAGGGTCTTGAGCCCTTCCAGGGCAGCCAGGCTTGCCACGGTCAAGCCGCCGACGCCCGCGCCCACCACGATCACATCGTAGTTCTCTTCCATGTCCGAATCCTCTTTCCTAACAGGCTGTTGAAAAACGCTCATCCGCGGCGTTGCGCTGCAAATCTCATCGCTCGACGTATTTCTATATACGTCTCGCTCTTGAAGTTTTTGCGCGCCTTGCATCTAAACATTTTTGAACAGCCTGCCCAATCCCGGTGTTTTTCTATACTCTGCCAGGGTATGTCCGTGTCCGCGCTATCGCAGCAGATGCCCCGCCACGATGGTCCGCTGGATCTGGTTCGTGCCTTCGTAAATCTGGGTGATCTTGGCGTCGCGCATCATCCGCTCCATCGGATATTCCCGGACATAGCCGTAGCCGCCGAAGACCTGGACGGCATCGGTCGTAACCTGCATCGCCACATCCGAGGCGTACCACTTCGCCATGGAGGCGATCTTCGGCAGTTCCGAGGCGTCGGGCTCGCTGTCGATCATCGAGGCCGCCCGGTAGACGATCGACCGCGCCGTCTCCACCTTGAGCGCCATCTCCGCCAGCATCCACTGCATCCCCTGGAAGGAGGACAGGGTCTTGCCGAACTGGACCCGCTCCTTGGCATAGCGGATGGAGGCCTCGAGGGCCCCTTGGGCGATGCCCAGGGCCTGTCCGCCGACGGCCGGCCGCGTGTAGTTGAAGGTCGTCATGAGGGTCCGGAAACCGCCCCCCTCCGGACCGAGGAGACGGTCCGCCGGGACGAAGACGTCCTCGAACACCAGTTCCCGCGTGTCCGATCCGTGCATCCCCATCTTGTGCTCGTGTTTGCCCACGGTGAATCCCGCGTCGCCCTTCTCCAGGATCAGCATGCTGATGCCGCGGTTGCCCTTGTCCTTGTCCGTGTAGGCGAGCACCGTCACGATCTGGGCCTCGCCGCCGTTCGTGATGAAGATCTTGGCGCCGTTCAGGAGATACCCACCGTCCACCTTCCTGGCCGTCGTCTTCATGCCGGCCACGTCGGACCCCGCCCCCGGCTCCGTGATGCCGCAGGCGCCGAGACAGGCGCCGGAGGCCAGACGGTAGAGAAAATTCTTCTTCTGGTCTTCCGTTCCGGCCAAAAGCAGCGGATCGCTCGCCAGGGCCTGCGTGGTCAGGATGACGGACGTGGCGGCGCAGACCCGCGCGATTTCCTCGACGACCAGGACCATCGCGAGCATCCCCGCACCGGCCCCGCCGTACGCTTCCGGGATCTGGACACCCAGGAGGCCGTTCTCGGCCAGGACCTTCACCGACTCCTTCGGAAAGGTTTCCTTCTCGTCAATCTCGGCGGCGATGGGGGCAAACTTCTCTTCGGCAATCCGCCGCACCGTATCCCGCAACATCGCCTGATCTTCATTCAAAATAAAATCCATATCCATCCTCCATCGCCCGCACAGAGCCGCGGGCTCCTCGGTTGCCTCTAACAGGCCATTGAAAAACGCTCATCCGCGGCGTTGCGCTGTAAATCTCATCGCTCGACTTATTTCTGTATACGTCTCGCTCTTCGGTTTTTGCGCGCCTTGCATCTGAACATTTTTGAACAGCCTGCCCAATCCGGGTGTTTTTCGACACCCTGCTAAAGGGGCCTCCCCTCTCCCACCGGGGAATGCCCCGCCCTACCTCACGATATCGAAATACTTGATGTCCTGAATGTTCCCCTGCATTTCCGCGGTGTCCTTGAAAATCGCCCGCACCTTCATGCCGACCTTGATCTTGGAGAGGTCCATCTCGTTGATGATGTGGGAGAAGATGTTGTCCGCCCCGTCCAGCTTGATGTAGCCGTAGGTGTAGGGGATCGGCCGCTGCGCGCCGGTGTTCGGATCGATGAACGGGTAGTTCACCACCGAAAAGGCCGTGATGATGCCGGTGTCGGACAGGGTCACCAGTTCCGTGAGTTCCCGGAAACAGGGCCCGCACACCCGCCGCGGTGGAACGTAGACCTTGCCGCACCCGTCGCACCGGATGCCGACGAACCGCCTGTTCTGTTTGATTTCCTGAAAAAACTTGCTGCCGTACAGCCCGATGGACCATTCGTAAGGCATCGGATAGGCAAAAACCGACACGAGTCGTTCGCTTTCGACTTGATGAGCCATGATCACTCCCCCTCTTCCTATGGTCTCTCGGTGCTCAGGATGACGACGTCCGACCAGAAGCAACCGCCGAATCCCGTGGCCAGGGCGTTCTTCACGTCGGGCACCTGCCGCTTGCCGCCCTTGCCCATGACCTGGATCGCCGCCTCGGCCACCCGGAGCAGGGCGGTGGCGCCGATGCAGTTCGTCGAGATCACGCCGCCCGACGGGTTGACCGGAATCTTGCCGCCCATATGGGTGTTGCCGTCCCGCACGAAGCGTACGCCCTCGCCGGGGCCGCAGAACCCGATGTCTTCGATCCACTTGAGCCCCGCCCAGGTATAGGGCAGGTAAAGCTCGGCCACGTCGATCTCCTCGGCGGGCTTCGTGATCCCCGCCTGCTGATAGGCATCCTTCGACGCCCGCTGCATCGAGACGAGTCCCTTGTTGTAGTCCGTGGAATCCCCGAACCAGGTGTACGTATGCCGCACCGCCGCCGCCTTGAACCAGGCCGGCTTCCGGGCGATCTTCTGGGCCACGCCGTCCGCCGCGAGAACGCAGGCGCAGGCGCCGTCGCTCCGCGGGCAGATGTCGCCCAACTTGATCGGATAGGCCAGCATCGGCGAAGCCATGATGTCCGCCACGGTCAGCGGCCGCTGCAGGTGCGCGAAGGGGTTGTTGAGCGCGTTGTTCCGGTCCCGTTCGCCGATGATCGCGGCATCCTCCTGCGTGGCCCCGTACTTCTCCATGTAGGCCGTCGCCTCCGTCGCCAGGCTCGGAATCGCCCCGGAATACGAAAACCGGTCCCAGATGGCGTCCGAACAGGTGATGATGGCGCCCGTCGTGTCGCTCTCCGAGTTTTTCTCGAAACCGATCGCCAGCACGCGGTCGAAGAGCCCCGAGGCCACGTGGTAATAGGCGGCGATGGCGACCGTCGCCCCCGTCGTCCCGCCCGTCGATACCTTCATGATGGGCTTCATGACGCCGCCCGATCCTTCGACGCTGTATGTGTCGACGTAATTGATGGATTCGAAGTGGTCCATGTTGCCGATCACGATGGCGTCGATGTCCCGGATGGTGAGTTCGGCGTCGGCCAGGGCCGCCGTAACGGCCTCACGGATCATCTCGCGCGAATTCACGTCCGGCCGGTGGCTCTTGTGATAGGTCTGACCAACTCCGACAATGGCTACTCTTCTTCCCATATCGCACCTCACTTCCTTCCGCCCACGATCCACACGCAGTGGCTCTGGCCGCAGGGTCCGTTGAAACCGTGTGCAAGCGCCGTTTCGGCGTTCTTCACCTGCCGGGCCCCGGCCTCCCCGCGGACCTGGAGGGTCGCTTCGATCAGCCTCGCGAGCCCCGCCACGAGGATGGGATTCGCCGAAAGCGCCCCGCCGGAGGGATTGACGGGAAGCCTGCCGCCCATCGGGGTGATCCCCTTCTCGATCAGGGAGGCACCCTCGCCGGGTTTGCAGAATCCCATCCCTTCGAGCCACAGGGGTTCCATATAGCTGAACGGCTCCAGGACCTCCGCCACGTCGATCTCCGCCATGGGATCGGTGATGCCGGCCATCGCATAGGCGCGCCGAGCGGCGTCCTTGAGCGCCACGGGATCGGCGAGCCGGCGGTCGCCCAGCAGATACTCCTCGCAGCAATGCGCGACCCCCTTGACCCAGACAGGTTTCTTTCGGGTCCTAGCCGCGGTTTCCTCGTTCGCGATGATGATCGCGGCCGCCCCGTCGCTGATGGGGCAGCAGTCGAGGAGCTTCAGCGGCTCGGCGATCTTCCGCGACTTCATGACGTCCGCCACCGTGATGTCCATCGGCAGCTGGGCGTAGGGGTTGTTCTTCGCGTTGCCGTGGTTCTTCACGGAGACCTGCGCCACATCCTCCTCGCGGATGCCGAAACGGGTCATGTACGTATTGGCCTGGAGCGCGGCCGCGGAAATGGCGTCCATCCCCAGGTGGCGGTGAAAGACGGGGTCGAACATCCCGTTGGTGGTGATGGGAACGCTGCCTTCGCTCCCCTTGTAATGGGCCACGACGATCGTGGCCTTGTACCCGGACAGCACGCGCATGAGGCCGTAAAAGGCGCCGAACGCGCCGTCCCCCGAGACGGTGGAGATGTTCTTGTCCTCCCCGCCGGCCGCGTCGCCGACCGCCATGCCGGAGATGGTCCGGCCGTCGAAGAAATCGTTCGACACGGTCACCACGCTGTCGATGTCGCCGATCGCAAGCCCCGCGTCGTCCAGGGCCGCCCGGGTCACGTCGAAGACCATATCAGCCAGGATCTGGTCCTTCTTCCTGCGTTCATATTTCGTCTGCGCCACGCCGACGATTGCTGCATTGTCCATTCTCATTCCTCCACCGGCGCTTAAATGAGTTCGAAGGAGTCAATATCCAGGATGGACCCGGTGCGCTCCTCCTTGAATTTCGCCTTCACCCTGAGGCCGTTTTGGATCTTGCCCAGATCCTTCGTGATCAGGTGCAGGAATCCCACGTCCGCCCCATCCAGTTTGATCAGTGCGTAAGCGAACGGCGGTTTCACCGGCTGGACGGGGTACGCGTAATGCACGATCGTGTGGGCCTCGATGACCCCCTCCGCGGCAACGTCCACCCACTCCTCGATGTCGACGAAGCAGCGGCCGCAACTCCTGCGCGGCGGCACGAAGACCGTCCCACAGGACGGGCATTTCGTCCCCAGAATCTTCCGATCGTCCCTCAGGGACATCAGAAACCGGCTCCCCGTGTCGCCCACCCACCAGCTATAGGGGACGGCGATCTGGCCCTTCAGGGTCAGGGGTTCCACGTCTTTCAACCATTCAGCCATACCTTTACCTCTCTCATGTGATGATGCATCTCATGTTTCCGGTGAGGCGTCCGCCGCCGGCCGGCGCCACCGGATGATGCGGGAATCCTACGCATGCGCCTTCAGGATCTCCTCCGCGCAGATCATGGCGGAATTGGCGGCGGCATTCATTCCGACGCCACGACCCGTATAGCAGTCGCCCGCAAAGTACAGCCCGGGAACCTCGGGCAGGTGAACCGGCGGCCGGTAGCGACCCGTCATGCCCGGGGAGCGGCCGAGGCCGTCGATGCCCACGTAGAAGCCGTCCTGCCGCCACAGGAGATCCCGTTCCACGTTGGGGAACATTTGTTTCACAAGCTCCCAGAAGGCCGCCAGGGTCTTCTCCCGGAAGGCCTTGTCCGACGCCTGGGCCGGCGTGCAGCAGGCCCCGATGAAGGCGATCATGTGATTCGGCGGCGAGATCGTGTCGTCGAAAAGCGTATGCCCGAGAATCTGCAGGGGCAGGCCCACGTTCGGAAGCCGCCAGGCGGACAGGTAGTACGGCGTCGTGAAGAGGGGCGCCTTCGTACCGATGGTGAACCCCATCGACGCGCTCGTCTCCCGCTCGAGGGTCGGCATGCGTTCGGCCCATGCCGGCGCATACCTCGCCATCTCGTCCAGGGAAAGAATTTTCAGCATGTTCCAGATGGGCATCGCTATGACGGCGATGGGGGCCCGGTAGGTCTCGGCGTCCATCACGATCCCCTTCGGCTTTCCCGGCTGCACATTAACGCGGCGGACCGACGTGCCCGTCAGAAGCGTCCCGCCCCGTTCCGTGTACGCCGCCGCCATCGCCTGCATCATCGTCTCGATGCCGCCCAGCGGCATGCGCACCTGGGCCAGGGGCTCGGCTTCCTTTTCGCTGAGACGCAGCGCTTCCCCATAGATGGCCACGACCTCCCCGGCGGAAATGTGGTCCGCGTCCGTCAGCGTCGTCTGGCACATCGCGATGGTTTTTAGAAACTCCGCAATCCGGGGCGACGCGATTTTCCACCGGATCAGTTCGTTGAGCGAAACCCGGTCGAGGGTGTCGAGCTCCGTCTCGTCCACCGCCCGCATCCAGGTTTCGAGATCGGCCAGTTCCCTGTCGTCCGATGTCGTCAGGTTCAGGTATTCCGGCAGGAGCTTCCACTGCCCCTCGTCGTAGAGCATGGCCCCCTCGATGTTGCGCGACCAGGGAATCTCTTTCCCCAATCTCTTCAGAAGCGTTGCGCAGGCCGAATACTTGCCGAGATCGACGGCATGCGTCCCGGAATCCACCTTCCACCCGCCGGGCAGGTGGAAGGTCTTGCAGCGTCCGCCGGGCGTCTTGCTCTTCTCCAGGACGAGCGTCTTCAGCCCTTTCCCCTGAAGCAGGGCGCCGACGCCGAGCCCGGCGATGCCCGCCCCGAGGATGATCGCGTCGTACCGGTCCATCATTCTTTTCCGTTCCCCCCTGATCGCTTCGCCCGGTCCGGTGCAAGATCGCCTGTAGGAAACGGGCGATCGTTTTCCGTTCCATGAGCGGGGGCGGCGCCTTTTCGGACGCCGCCCCCGCCTTCTTCCGTCACACCTTGACGAGGATTGCCTCTCCCTGGGACAGGCCGCCGCAGATGGCCGCGACGCCCGTTCCGCCCCCACGGCGCATCAGTTCGTACATCATCGTCATGGTGACCCGCGCGCCGCTCGCCCCCACGGGATGTCCGATGGCGACTGCCCCACCGTTGACGTTCGTCTTGTCCTGCAGGGCCTGCCACTTCGCCGGGTCGTCCTTTGCCAGCATCTTGAGCGACACCAGCGTCACCGCGGCGAAGGCCTCGTTGATCTCGATCACGTCCACATCGTCGATGGTGTGTCCGGTCTTGGCGAACATCTTCTCGATCGCCTGGGCCGGCACGCAGGCCATGTATTTCGGGGAACCCGCCGCGCACGCGCAGGCCTCGATCGTCGCAAGCGGCTTGAGGCCCAGGGCATCGGCCTTTTTCCGCGACATGATCACCATCGCCGACGCGCCCGAATTCATGCCCGGGGCGTTCCCCGCGGTCACCGTCGGGCTGCCGTAGACGGTCTTCAGGGCCGCCATCTTCTCCAGGCTCAGGTTCTCCCGGGGCGCCTCGTCCTTCTCCAGGACGATCGGCGCCTTCTTCTGAGGGATCTCGATGCGCATCAGTTCCCCGCCCACCTCATATTTGCCGGCTTTCGCCGCCGCAAAATACTTCGTGTGACTGGCCAGCGCCCACTCGTCCTGCTTCTCGCGGGTGACCCCGTACTCCAGCGCCACATGACCGGCGTCCGTCGCCACCGGGGCGAACCCCTTACGGCTGTAGCCCAGCTCAAAAAGCACATCCTCCAGCGCGACGTGCCCCAAACGGCTGCCCCAGCGCGTCTTCTCCGCAGAGGCGATCAGCGGCACGTTCCCCATGTTCTCCGCCCCGCAGGCGACGACGATCTCCGCATCCCCGGACTTGATGGCCCGGCAGCCCAGCCGCAGCGCCGTCATGGACGAACAGCAGGCCCGGTCGATCGTGAGCGAGATGCTCTCGTCGGGAAACCCTGCCAACAGCGTGATCTGCCGGGCAGGGACGTTCGTGTAGATGGCGTATTCCGCCGGGATGCAGGTGCCGTAATAGACCTCGTCGACCTGCTTGGGATCGAGATCGATCCGGCGGACAACCTCCTTCAGGGCAAGCACCCCCAGGTCCATGCTCAAAACCGTTTTCAAGACCCCGTCGAAACGCCCGAAGGGCGTCCGGACGGCGCTGACCACCACCACATCATTTGCATTCATTTTCATGACCTCTGGTCCCTTTTCCCGGGATCTTCCGATACCCGTTCTTTTCGTGAAAACCACCGCCGTCCGGGTTCCGTCCCGATCTCCCACGGCCCCCCCGCGGACAGCGTCCGGCTGTTTTACCTCGTTTAATGGAATCCGAAATCCTTCCCCAGGATCTCGCCCGCGCAGATCATGCCGGACACGATGGCGCAATCCATGGCGACACCGTACCCCCGGGCCGTATCGCCCGCAAAATAGAGCCCCCGGACATGCTCCGACTTGACCGGCACTTTCTGCGTTCCGGCCTGGGAGATGCTCTTCGCCACGCCTTCGAGCTTCCAGCAAACGACATCGAGCTTCCAGTCCATGCTCGCCTTGAATCCGGGATAGACCTCCTCCATGAATTCGGGCAGCCGGTTGACGATCTTCTTGACCAGTTCCGGCGTCGTGGCCTCTTTCTCCGTCAACGGCAGATAACCGGTGTAGAGGTACTTGCCCGTCGGCGCCGAGGTCGGATCCAGGGCGGACTGGATGTTCCAGCAGATGTAGACGTCGAAGTCGAATCCTTCGGATTTGGGCAGGACGCAGGTGTTCTTGAGGCCCATCTTCGCCTCGTCTTCCGGCATCACGAGCTTGTTCAGGCCGATGTACGGGCAGTAGCTCCCGTAGCCGTACATGCGCTCGATCTTTTCCGGATAATCGGCCGGGAAGTGGGCCTTGTCGATGACCTTGAAGGTCTGCTGCGCCGGGATGTTGCTGACGACCTTGCCGGTCGTGAAGGTCTGCTCTCCTTCCGCGGTGTCAACCAGCACACCCTTGACGGCGCCGTTCTCGATGAGGACCTTCTTCACCTTCGCATTGTAGAGGATGTCCCCGCCCAGGCCCCGATATTTCTCGACGACCGCCTTGGACCATTCCATGACGCCGTTTTCGACGAATCCGCCGACGTAGCCCAGCACGCCGCGCATGAGTTTGGGACCGAAGGCGGTCTTGAAGTACCGGAAGATCTCGCCGATGGAGATGTCCTCCGGACTGTTGATGGTCGAAAAGAGGGTCGCCACCGAGTGGAGGTGGTTGAAAATCACGTCGCTCTTGCTGATCCCCTTTTCGTCCGCCCACTGTTTGAAGGAAACCTTTTCGAGCGCGTCGAGCTGCTCGTCCGTCATCATGTGGGCATCCGCATAGAAGGAGAAAAACGGGATCTTGTTCTCCTTGGCGATGCGCTTGAGTTCGGGGTCGATCTTCGAGCCGGCCACGTCGTGATAAAGCTTGCCTTTGTAATAATTTCCCCACATGCCGCCGTGCTTCTTGATCTCCGGCAAACCGCCGATCTGGTCCTCGAAGTCGAGCATATAGCCGGCCCCGTTTGCGCTCAGGGCATGATAGCCGATATCCAGGGTGTAGCCGTCCAGCATCCGGTTCTTGATGATCGTCTCAATGTCGGGCTGTGAGGAGGCCAGGTAGGAATACTGGGCGGCCAGCACCTTCTTGTACCAGTCGAACCCGTTGTCGCAGATCTCCTTGCCCTTGATGGACAGGGCGCGTCCGCCGGGACGATCGCACTGCTCCAGGATCAGGACCCTCAGGCCTTCCTTCGCCATCAGGGTTCCAACCGTCAGGCCTCCGACTCCGGCGCCCACAACAATCGCGTCATACTGTTTTTCCTTCATGTCCAACCCTTTCTTTGAGTGTATTTTGAGCATCACGCTCTATAGATACATCAGTTCATGAAGCATCTGACCGGAAACGACGTCGCGCCGGCCGTCGACCTCCACGTCCATCGTGTAGTTCGCCAGGAAGCGGTAGTAGTACTGGTTCCAATCCGCAATCTTGGGCAGCTGCATGGTTTCGATCATCCGCGTCGTGTCGAGGGTGAGCGTCATTTTGACCCCTTCGGTGTCCGTCGTGATGACGAGCTTCCTGGCGTAGTCCCGGCCGGTCTTCTCGTCGCGGACCATCTCCTCCAGTTTTGTCTCCATCCGGTCCGTGGACAGGACGATCTCTCCGGGGCGCGCAATCAGAAGCGGCGAAACCACCGGTGCCTCCTGGGCGCGCGGGATGACCCACCCGTAGTCGATGATGTATTTGTCGTTGTGGATGCGCCCCCAGTACCAGCCCGCGAAGATATCGAACTGGGCCTTGTTGCCCCAGTTGTGGTCATGATAGCAGGCGCCCCGGACGGGGATCGTCTCCTCCTTGAGATAAAGCTCGCCCGTGACCTCCGCATAGGGAACGGCGACGACCCAGCCGCCGATCGCCCCCTGCGCTTCGTCGTGATAAAGGAGCCCCGTGCCGGGCTTCCAGCCGGGGACGACGGGCTTCAGCGAAAGGCGGGCGCCGACGCCCTTGATCTTGATGTACATCTCATAGGTGGCCCCGGCGTCCTTGAGCCACGCCTCCCCCATCCGGACATCGCAGTAGTCCGGGCAGGCGTAGATGTCTTTCTCGTCACACAGGTCGTAGCGGGCCGTCTGCGTGCCGTCCGGCTTGTACACCATGAGCTGGATGGACGGAACGATCGGCCTTAGGAAGGCGTTCATGTAATGGAAGGTTACGACGAGATGGTAGCCGTTGTCGAACGAGGCATCGACATACCACCACTCGTAGTAATCCGTGCTCTTGTAGATGTGGTTGCCGTCGTCACGCCGCTGGTAATTCGACGGATTTCGCTCGGCGCCCCGCCGACCGTTCCACATGGACAGATAATTCTTCTTCTCCATCTCGTTCATGTCCATCCCTCAGAGAGGTTTGAAATACTGGATGTCCAGGATGTTCGCCTTGCGGTCCCGGGCGAAAACCGGCCTCACCCGCATGCCGATATGGACCTCGTCGAGATCGACCTCGTCGAGGAAGTGGGCCATGCCCGTATCGGCGCCGTCGAGCTTGATCACGGCATAGACGAAGGGGGCCTTCCGGGGCTGGACGGGCTCGTTGTAGGTCACGACCGTAAAGGTCTCCACCGTTCCCAGTGGACCGATTTCGACGGTCTCCGTCAATTCCGAAAAACAGACTTGACAGGTCGAGCGGGGCGGCCAGAGGACCTTGTTGCATTTAGGGCATTTCGCCCCCAGAATTTTCTGCTGGTCCCTGAGCGCGACATAAAAGCGGCTGCCCATCCGGCCGGCATAGTAGCGGCTGTTGGCCGTCAGGTGCTGATCGACCTCGAAGGGTTCGTAGTGTTTGATCTCTTCCATCGGATTCGCTCCTTAGCTTTTTGAGATGAAATTGCTCGCCGGCCTCACTTCGGGCGGACCTGGCCGGGCAGCGGCTCATAATAGAGGATGTCGCTCAGGTCGCCGGTCCGCTGCTCCTTCGGGCGCAGGACGAGGCGCATCCGCATCCCCACCCAGACCTTCTCCATATCCGGCTCCACGTTGACGAAATGGTCGAGTACCGACGTCGCGCCATCAAGGCGGACGGACCCGTAAACGAAGGGCGGCTCGTGGGGTTTCCCCGTCGTGGGATCCGTCAGGGGGAGATACATGATCGTGAAGGCCACGAGCGTCCCCTCCTGCGCGAGTTCCACCCACTCCTCGTTTTTGACATGACACTCGGCGCAGACGATCCGGGGCGGCAACTGCACCCGCTTGCACCGGGGGCATTTCACCGCGAAGATCTTGCCGTTATCCCGCATTTCGACCAGGTATTTCGTCAGGTACTGACCGGCGGCAAACCGGTAGGGGACGTCCACCGTCATGGGGATCGAGATCCATTCCTGTTCTTTCTGTACCATCTTCACGCCTCCTCAATCATCCAGGGTCTTCGACAGGGCCGTCATGACCGTCCAGTTCGTGCCGCCGTATCCCGTCGTCAGGGCACGGCGGACGTCCTTCGGCACCTGATGTCCGCCGGCGTCCCCGCGGATCTGCAGGGCCGCCTCCCAGACTCGGAGCATCGCCGACGCCCCGATGCAGTTCGTGGACAGAACCCCCCCGGACGGATTCACCGGAATGGGGCCGTCGATGTTCGTCATCCCCTTCTCGACGAGGCGGAATCCCTCACCGGGGCCGCACAGACCGAGATCCTCGTACCAGATCAGTTCCGCCCAGGTCGCGGGTTCGTAGACCTCGAAGACGTCGAAATACTCCGCCGGTTTCTTGACGCCCAATTTCTTGTACATGCGCGCGGCGCACACCTTGGAGAAAATCGGCCGCTTCGTGTCGACAAACCGCCAGTCCAACTCGAACTGCTCGTTGTGGGCCGTATCCATCGCCCGGATCCAGACGGGCTTCTTGCAGCGCTTCTTCGCCGTCTTTTCGTCGGCCAGCACCATCGCGCAGGCGCCGTTCGAGGCGGGGCACATGTCGAGCATCCGGATCGGATAGGATAGCATCCGCGAATTGAGGGCGTCCTCGATGGTGATGTCCAGCTTCAAATGGGCGTAGGGGTTCTTCCGGGCGTTCTGACGCGCCTTGACCGCGACCATGGCGGAATGCTCCTCCGTGGCGCCCCAGGTGGCCATGTAGGACGAGCCCATCGTGGCGAAATAGCCCACGGCGGCGCCCGCCAGGGAACGGCCCCAGAGGGGATGGGCCACGCCGCTCAGGATCGCTCCCGTATCGCCCTCCTCCTGTTTTTCGAATCCGATGCACAGGGCCTTGTCGAAGAGGCCGCTGGCGATGTGGTGGGCGCCGACGCAGACCGTGGTCGCGCCGACCGTGCCGCCGGTCGTGATCTTGAGCCCCGGCTTGCCGTAGGCCCCGGTACCGTGGACGAGCCAGCAGTCGGTCATGTGGACCCCCTCAAAGAACTCCATATTGCCCAGGAAGACCGTATCGATCTCGTCGATCGTCATCCCGGCATCGTCCAGGGCCCGGCGGACCGCTTCGTTCACCATCTCCACCTGATCTACATCGTGGCGCCGCGCCGCATGATAGGTCTGTCCTCCGCCGACAATGGCAACATTTCTCTTCATGATCGATCCTCCTACTCCTTTCCGAGGACAACGACGCACTGGTGCTGTCCGCAGAAACCGCTGTGTCCCTGGGCTACGGCGACCTTCACGTCCTTGCTCACCTGATGGTCCCCCGCCTGGCCCATGACCTGCAGGGCCGCCTCCGCCACACGGTTCAGGCCGTACACATTGATGGGCACACCGCCCAGGAGGCCGCCGGAGGGGTTCACCGGGAGCTTTCCCTTGATCTCCGTGGCGCCCGACTCCACCATCCGCCCCGCCGCCCCCCGATCGCACAGGCCGAGCCCTTCCATCCAGAGGAGTTCCTGGTAGGAAAAGTCGTCTCCGACCTCCGCCACGTCGATCTGGCGGCGCGGATTCTTGATCCCGGCCATCCGGTAAGCCTGGGCAGCCGCCTTCTCCAGGGCGAACACACCGGCCAGATCGCGGTCGCCCAGGTAGTAGGCGTCGTAGCAGGTCCCGATCCCCTTGATCCAGACGGGGTTCTTCTTGATCTGGCGCGCCCGCTTCTCCGAGGCCAGGATCATGGCCACGGCGCCGTCCGTGTCCGGGGCGATGTCCAGTTTCCGGATGGGCGAGGCCACGAGCGGACTGCTCAAAACATCGGCCACCGTGAAATCGCCGCTCTGATGGGCTACGGGGTTCTTCTTCGCGTTGGCGAGGTTCTTCACCACCACCCGGGCGATCTGTTCCGGGGTGACGCCGTACTTGTACATGTAGCGCCGGGCCTGAAGGGCCGCCGCCGAAGTGTAGTCGAACCCCAAAAGGCGCGTGTAGATGGGATCGAACGCGTCGTTGTTCACGATATTCCGGTTCGTCTGGGACATCTTCGTATGCGCCATCAACAGGGTGCACTCAAATTCCCCGGACAGGATTCCGATGGTCCCGTAATAGACGGCCGTCGAGCCGTCCAGAGCCATCTTCTCCTCGTTGCGCAGATGCCCGCCGATCACGTCGGTGATGCCGATGTCGGAAATGGTCTGGCCGTCCCAGATGTCATGGGAACAACTGATGCTGTTATCGATATCCTTGTCCATCTTGAGCCCCGTCTGCCGCAGGACCGCCTCGATGACCTCGTAGGCCATCTCGCCGTAACTGACATCCGCGCGCTTGGGGGCAAACTTCGTCTGGGCGATGCCCACGATTGCTACCCGATCTACCATGAAATCCTCCTTGCCCGTGCCGTCGATCCTCGAAACCACCCGTCTCCGGCGAAGCCGCTGCCCGTCCGGTGGCGGGTCCCGGCGGAAGTCGTTTTCCGCCGGGGACAACCGACGCCGGATGCGTTAAATCCGTTCAAAGATCGTGGCGATGCCCTGACCGCCGCCGATACACAGGGTGGCCAGCCCGTAACGCCCACCCGTCCGCTGCAGGTGCTTCAGCACCGCCAGGGCCAGCCGGCCGCCGCTCATGCCGTTGGGATGACCGAAGGCGATGGCGCCACCGTAGGGGTTCCATTTCTCCGGATCGACGACGTGGCCGTTCTTCTTAAGTTCCTTCATCACGGCCAACGTCTGGGAAGCAAAGGCCTCGTTGCACTCCACGACATCCATGTCCGCCAGTTTCAAACCGGCCCGCTCCAGGACCTTGGGAACGGCGTAGGCCGGTGCAATCCCCATATATTTCGGTTCCACGCCGGCCAGGGCACAGGTGACGAAGCGTCCCAGGGGCTTGAGTCCCATGGATTCGGCCTTGTCCTTGGACATAACAAGCACGGCCACGCCGCCGTCGTTCATCCCCGAGGAACTCCCGGCCGTCACCGTGCCTCCCTTCTTGAAGGCGGGCCTGAGGGCGGCCAGTTTATCAAGGTTGGTCGCCCGGGGGTGTTCGTCCCGGTCGAAGACGATGGGATCGCCCTTCCGCTGCGGGATCGTGATGGGGACGATCTCATCCTTAAAGTAACCGGCCTCGATGGCCTTGATGGCGAGCGTCTGGCTCCTCAGACCGAAGGCGTCCTGCTCCTCGCGGGAGATCCCCCACTCCTCGGCCAGAATCTCGGCAACGATCCCCATCGGGGCGTTCGTCTCCGGCGTCGGGCCGACCTCCTTGCCGATGAAGGCGTTGGGCATCAGCGAAAAGGGAACCTTCTGCCGCTCCATCAGGTACGGGGCATTGCTCCAGCTCTCGCAGCCACCGGCGATATAGACGTCGCCGAAGCCGGCCAGAATCGCCATCGCCGCGGAATTGATGGTCTGCAGTGCGGAGCCGCACTGCCGCTCCACCGTCTGGGCCGTCACGGACACGGGAAAGCCCGCCTTGAGCACCGCCCAGCGCGCGATGTTGACCGCGGCGTTGTTCGTGCAGGCGTGGCCGATCAGGACGTCTTCCACGATGGCCGGGTCGATCTTCGTCTTTTCGAGCAGTCCCTTCAGGGCAAAGGCGGCCAGCTCCTCGGGACGGAACCCGGACAGCGCGCCGCCCATCCTTCCGATCGGTGTTCGGACACCGTCGACAATCCACACTTCTTTCATCATTTCACCTCAATCTCTTCCCGCGCCGCGCCGGGAGCGCGAAGCGGTGCGTCTTCTCATCCAAATCCTCCACGGACCGGGTCGCCCCCTCGTTGATGGGTCCGGCCCGCAGCGGAACAGCCTCACTTGCCCTTGAACTCCGGCTTGCGCTTCTCCAGGAAGGCGTTCATCCCCTCCACCCGGTCCTGCGAGCCGAAGCACATGCAGAAGCAGCGAGCCTCGATGGACAGCCCCGTGCGCAGATCCGCCTGGACGCCCATGTTGATGGCTTCCTTCCCCATGGCCAGGGCGATGGGGCTCTTGGAGGCCAGGCGCTTGCAGAGTTTCGCCACGGCGCCGTCCAATTCCGCCTTGGGGACAAGCACGTCCACGAGACCGATCCGATAGGCCTCTTGGGCACTGATGTGCTCGCCGGTCAGGACCATTTTCTTGGCCATCCCCACCCCGACAAGGCGGGGCAGCCGCTGCGTTCCGCCGTAGCCGGGAATGATCCCGAGATTGATCTCCGGCACGCCCATCATGATCGTATCCGCCGCCACGCGGATGTCGCAGGCGAGCGCGAGCTCCGTCCCGCCGCCCAGGGCCAGGCCGTTGAGCCTGGCCACGACCGGCTTCTGAAAATGCTCGATGTTCCAGGTGATCTGCTGTCCGGCGGGAAGTCCGTGGATGACATCCAGATACCCGGCGCCTTTGGCCATGATGGAGATGTCCCCGCCGGCCACGAAGGCCTTGTCGCCCGCGCCCGTGAGCACCACCACGCGGATGGCGTCGTCCTGGGCGATGCCGTTCAGGGCGTCCTGAATCTCGTACATCGTGTTGTCGCGAATCGCGTTCAACACCTCCGGGCGGTCGATCGTGATCGTCGCCACGGCTCCGTCCTTCGTCAACTTGATGTCTTTATAGTCCATGCAATTCTTCTCCTTGTCATGAAAATCGTTCACTCCGCAGCGTTAACCGAAGATCTTGAAGGGTGTCTTGGTCCCGTCGGGGTGGTAATCGTAGAACCCCTTGCCGTTCTTCCGTCCCAGGCGGCCCGCCTCGAGCATCTTCCGGTAGAGGATGTTGAGCTTGGCGGACTCGCTGTGGGTATATTCGAACACGGCGTCCTGGGCCATCTGGATCACGTCGAAACCGCCGAAATCCGCCAGTTCGCAGGGTCCCATCGGATGGCCGGCCCCGAGCTTCATGGCCGTGTCGATGTCTTCCGCCGTCGCCGTCCCCTCCAGGACCATCTGGGCCGCGTCCATGTAAAGCGGACCCAGGAGGCGGTTGACGATGAACCCGGGGGTGTCCTTCGTCCTCACGGGAACCTTGCCCATCTTCTTGCAGACGGCCATGGCCGTTTCGACGGTCTCCGCGACCACGCCGATCGGCATGACGATCTCGACCAGTTTCATGACGGCGGCCGGATTGAAGAAATGGGTCCCCACGACCTTGTCCTTGCGTTCCGTCGCGCCGGCAATGGCCGTGACCGGCAGGACCGAGGTGTTCGAGGCGAGAATCGCCGCCGGCTTGCAGATCTTGTCGAGTTCGGCAAAGATCTTCTTCTTGAGGTCCAGACTCTCCGGAACGGCCTCAATGACGAAATCGGCGTCCTTGGCCGCGTCCTTCAGATCCGTCGAGGTCCTCAGGAGCTTCAGCGTCGCGTCGGCCTGCTCCTGCGTCAGCTTTCCCTTCTCCACGCGCTTACCCAGGCTCTTGCGGATCTGGGCCGCGCCCTTGTCCGCGAATTCCTGGGCCACATCGTACAGCACCACGTTGATGCCGGCGGAGATCGCCGCCTGCGCGATGCCGTGCCCCATCGTTCCAGCACCCAATACGGTCATGTTCTTGACGTCCACTTGTTGAATCCTCCCTTCGTTCATCGTGATATTGCGGGTTCCGTTATCGTCACTTCTTTGGAAATTCCTTTTCCATCTCCTGGTACAGATCGAGTTTCTTCACCTTGCCCAGCAGGGTCAGGGGAAGCTGGTCGCGGAAGACGATATCCTCCGGGATCTTGAAATTCGCCAGATGATCCTTGAGAAACGCCTTGACGCCTTCCGCCGTCGGGTTGGTCCCCGGCTTCTTCATGATGTAGGCCCGGCCGACCTCCCCCATGACGGGATCGGGCCTTCCCACCACGGCCGACATCAGAACATCGGGGTGCTTGGCCAGGGCCTCCTCCACCTCGGGGGGATAGACGTTCTCGCCGCCCCTGATGAACATCTCCTTTTTCCGGCCCACGATGTAGAGATAGCCGTCCTCGTCGAGCCGACCCATGTCCCCCGTGTGGAAGTAGCCCTTGGGATCGAAGACCCGGGCGTCCTCATCGGGCCGTTTCCAGTAGCCCTTCATGACGGGGTCTCCCTTGATGGTGATCTCGCCGACCTCCCCCGTGGGCAGGATATTGAACTTGTCGTCCATGATGGCAATCTCGACGGTATTGATGGGCGCCCCGACGCTGTGCTTGAGCTTTTCCTCGCCATGACTGGGGTGCGTGAAGGTGATGGCGCCGCTGACCTCCGTCAGGCCGTAGGCGTTCTGCGGCATGACCCCCATCCGCTGCTTGATCGCCAGAATCAGCTCCGAGGGACAGGGCTGGCTGGAGACGATGGCCGTCTGAATCGTGCTCAGATCGTACTTCTCCACGTTGGGGTTGAGCAGCTCCAGGGCGTATTGGGCCGGCACCTGCCCGATGATGGTCACGCGTTCCTTTTCGATGATCTGCAGGGTCTCCTCCGGGACGAACATGTCCATGATGACGAGCTTGTTCCCCGAGTTGAGCGTGGCGATGACCGCCATGACGGCGCCGCCCACGTGGTTCAGCGGAATGTTCAACAGCAGCGTGTGCCCCTTCCCGTAATCGGAGGCCGCATTCTGGCCGTTCGTATAGGAGATCAGGTTTTTATGGGTCAGCATGGCCGCCTTGGGAATCCCGGTGGTGCCCGACGTGTAGAGAAACAGCATGGGGTCATCCGGCTCGACGGCCGCCTGGGCCTGCTCCAGGGCCGGGCCCGGTTCGGCCAGAAATCTCGCCCACGGGATCATCCCCGCCTCGGCCTTGTCCTCTTCGAGGATCACCACCTTCTTCAGCAGCGGCAGTTCCTTCCGCACCGCCTTGAGGTTCTGGACGAAGTCCATCCCCATGAAGCCGGCCGCCATCACCAGGGCGGAGATTCCGGCGTCGTCCAGGACGAACTTGATCTCCTGGGCCGTGAAGCGCCAGCTGACCGGGACGGCCACGGCGCCGATCTTGGCCGCGCCCAGATAGGCGAAGATAAATTCCGGCCAGTTGGGGACGTAGATCCCGACGCGGTCCCCCCGCTTGACGCCGATGCCGAGAAGCCCCATGGCGACCCGGTCGGTGATCTCGTCGTACTGCCGGTACGTGAAGCGCCGGTCCTTGTAGACGAGCGCCTCCTGGTCGGGCTGTTCCGCTGCGTGCTGCCTGAAGAAATCATCCATCACTCGCGCCATGACAGACCTCCTTTTTTTATGCCCTGCGGACGATGTATCGTTGACATCTCTCCTCCCGACCGGCGCCCCCGGAACGTCCGGGTCAACGTTCCGGAGGCCGAGCCGAAAGCCTTCCACGCCTGTGCCGACCTGCGGCTCCCCTCGCGCCGCCGGTTTCGAAACCGGGCATCGCCGGGGACAGGTCCTGCGAACAGCATCGAATCCTGTTTTCAAAGAACGCGGGACCGGCCCCGCGCGGCAGGCGCGAAACGCCTGCCGCCGCGGGGGCCTTCTTCCCTAAGCCACGGACGAAACGTCCGGCGGCGAACTACTCCTGCGGACGCTCATCCACGATGCGCGTCGCCTTCAGGGTGGCGCCGGGGTTGAAGATCTCGGAGAGCGGCACGAACTCCACCTTCGGCGTCAATTCGACGGCCTTCTTCACCTTCTCCTTCAGGACCTTCTCCAGCGAGGCCAAATCGGCCCCCTTGTCCGCGCCGACGCGGAGCTTCAACATATCCATGGAGTAGGGGTCGTCCGCCTTCTCCTTCGTGACGACGAACTGGTACTCGACCACGCCCGGCGTGTCGGCCACGGCATCCCGCATCGTTTCGGGGTTGATCAGGGTTCCCTTCACCTTCATGAGTTCCTTGGTCCGGGTCCCGTACGTGCTGCCGACGGCGGTCACGATCCGCTGATCGTTCCGGCCGCAGTGCGGACAGGGCTTGTTGGTGACGGCGACGATGTCCCCCACCAGGTAGCGCAGCAGACAGGTCCCCCGGCGATCCAGGTGCGTGATGCACAGCAGGCCCGGCTCTCCGTCCGGTTTTCGCTTCCCGTTCTCGTCCACGGCCTCGAAGTAGGATACCTGCGGCGTGCCGGAATGGGCGCCGCCCAGTTCCGAGCACTCCTGGAACGCGGTCTGCGCCTCGGTAAAGCCGAAGGCGTTGCAGACATACACATCGTCAGCGCCCATCCCCTGCAGGCGCCGGCGGATGTCGTCCCGCATCCCCTTGGGCACGGCCTCTCCCAGGGCCTGCAATTTATTGATATTCGAAAGATCCTTCCCCTGCTCCTCGGCCGTCATGATCAAGCGGCGGATGTAGGAGGCGATGCCGGAAATGGCATTGATCTTCTTCCGCTCGATCTGGTCGATCGCCTCCTGCATGGAGCGGTGGATGTTGTAGGGGAATCCCGGCAGCGGCGCGCCGGTGAAGCCCCAGCACATCGTCATCCCCACGGCGGAGGCGAAATGGAACGTCTTGTAGTACCCGATATGGGGAATGAAGTGATAGGGGAAGAGGTTCATCACGATGTCGTCCGGCTCGAGGTAGCAGATCTTGCAGCACATCCGGAAGATCCAGGACTGCATGAACATGTCATAGGTTGTGTTGTAGAACCGGGAGGGCATGCCCGTCGTCGTGCCGGTGGTGTAGGTGATCTCGTAGAGGATGTACTCCATGATGTGCTCGAAATCCATGTCGAGCTTGAAGGACTCGCCCCGGTCCTTCATGAAGTCGGCCTTGCTCGTCAGCGGCACCTTCTCCAGATCGTCGAGGGTCTTGATGGACTGGTAATCGAGGCCCCATTCCTTGAACTTTTCCCGGTAGTAGGGGCTGAACTTCCCCAGGCGCTCCATCTGCTTGACCAGCGCCGTTTCCTGGACGTTGCGGATCTCGTCCTGGCTCTTGAAGGACAGGTCCTGGGGATGATCGGCCTTGTACAGCGGGATGCTGTTGATCCAGGCCATGACCTCTTCGGGGTTCTTCGGGATCTTGAACGGTTTGTGCGACATCTGACTCCTCCTTATCATGAATTTGAGATTGACTGATCAATCACACTCTGGACGAAAAACATACCGGATACCTTTCCGGGAATTTCAAACGACCGGGCGCGAATCGGGGAGGAGCGGGCAGAACGGAACAAGAGGTTCCCCGACAGCAAAACGACGCCGACCCTTTTCCGTCAGCGCGATGAGGCGCCTTGGCGGCGCCTTGTTTACAACAGCGATGGGGTGGCCGCCCGCGCTTCGCAGGCGGAAGGCTCGCCCAAACCCGACGGCCGGGCGTGAACGCCCCGGCCATTCATCAAATTCAACGCCTTCAGGCGTCCCGAGCGGATCTCTTCACACAGCTCGGCCACGCCTTTCACCGGCCGTTCAAAGACGGTCCGGCAGATCCCCACGGTGTGCAGGGCATGGGAATCGCTGGCGCCGGTCCCGGCAATGCCCATGGACGCCATGGCCTCCGCCGCCTGGGTTCGAGCCTCGTCGTCGTAATCCGGGTGCTCCACCTCCAGGCCGTCCACGTGGAAATCGTAGACCTGTTTCCCCGCACCGTAATACCCCTCGTCGCCGTGGCGAAACTTCTTGAAGGGGTGGGCGGCGACGACCACGCCACCCTCCGCGTGGACGAGTTCGATCACCTCCTCCGCCGACCGGCTGGAGCCGAGGCTCTTCGGATAGCCGAACACGAGAAACTCCCCCTGGAAGCGGCCGTGACGCCAGTAGCAGGCCACCTCCTGACCGGGAATGATCAAAAGATCCCGGACGCCGCTCGCGCGGCGAAGCTGTTCGATCTGGTCGTCGCTCCAGCGGATGCCGTGCTCCGTCAGGGCAATCCCGTCCAGACCCACGGCCCGTGCCTTCTTCAGGAGTTTCGCCGGATCGATATTGCTGCAGCCGGAGTACCGGTTCGTGTGAATGTGGAGATCGATGTCCATCGACGGCTTAGAATCCCATCTGCTTGCTGATGACTTCGTTCATGATCTCGTACGTGCCGCCGCCGATGGAGAAGAGCCGCGAATCGCGGTAGAGCCGCTCCACCAGATACTCCCGGCAATAGCCGTAACCGCCGTGGATCTGCACGGCGTCGTAGACGATCCGGTCGCAGACCTTCGTGGCGAAATTCTTGGCCATGCAGACATCCCGGTAGGCGTTCATCCCCTCGCCGATCATGGCCGCCACGCGGTAGTTGAACTGCTTGGAGGCCTCCAGCAGCGTCGCCATTTCGGCGAGTTTGTGGCGCGTCACCTGGAACCCCGTCAGGGGCTTGCCGAAGGCCGTGCGCTCCTTGGCATAGCGGATGGATTCCTCCAGGGCCATTTCCGCCACCGCGTGGGCCTCGACCGCCAGATAGAGGCGCTCCTTCTGGAAGTTGAGCATGATCCCGTAGAAGCCCTTGTTCTCCTCACCGAGCAGATTCTCCGCCGGAACGACACAGTCGTCGAAGGAGAGCTCCGCCGTATCGGAGGCCCACCAGCCCATCTTCTCCAGCTTCTTGGAAACCGTGAATCCGGGGGTTCCCCGCTCGATGACGAGCAGGCTGATGCCGCTGTGCCCCGAGCCGCCGGTGCGGACGGCCGTGGTGACATAATCCGCCCGGGTGCCGCTCGTGATGAAGGTCTTCGACCCGTTGACGATGAACGTGTCGCCCTTGCGGACGGCCCGGGTCAGCAGGTTGGCCACATCGGAGCCGCCGCTGGGTTCGGTCACGCCGAGGACGGCCACCTGGTCGCCGGCCAGGACGGGGGGAACGTATTTTCGTTTCTGCGCCTCCGTCCCCAGGGCCAGGATCGGGGGAACCGCAATGGCGCTGGAACCCAGGCTGGAGACGAGTCCCACGGACCCGCAGCGGAGGATCTCCTCCGTGTAGGCCACCTGATGGAAGATGTCCGCGGGCGTTCCGCCATATTCCTCCGGCGATCCCAGGCCGAGGAAGCCCGCGTCGCCGGCCTTTTTGTAGAGTTCGAGGGGGAACGTTCCTTCCTCCTCCCAATGCTCGATATGGGGCTTGATTTCCCGCTCCACGAATTTGCGGATGCTGGCCCGCAGCATCTCGTGCGACTCTCCAAAATAGTTTACGTACACGCCCTGATCTCTCCCTTCTCGTTCGTTCGTTTCATGCCGCCCCGGCCTGTAGCACGGGCGTATAAAGATCCTCGTAACGGCCATCCGTCTGTCCTTCCCGGAAGCTCCGCTCGACGTGGCTCGTGGTCCCCCCGAGAATGATGCGTTGATCGTGGAAACAGAGCCCCGCGGGTCGCAGGCTGATCAGGGCCAGGTCATCCTTGGCGATGTCCCCGGCGTCGTAACCGTCGATCAGAATATCCGGAATATCCTCCACCGGATGTTCTTCGAAAAGCCCGCGGATAAAATCCTCCCGGCGTTCCGGCGGCGGCGTTCTGAGATAGGTAAAGCCGTCCGTGGAAAGAAGCAACCGGGATTCATCCGAAAAGGATAGGTACTCCACCTGGAAAAACCGAGGGGTCCGACCCACCATCCAGAAATTGCTCCGGGTGACCTGGAGAGCCGTCGCGGCGCCCAGGTCATAATGCAGAAGGAGGCTGTCGCCGGTGTGAAGAAGCAGGCCCCGGCATCCCGTCGCCGACTTCAGGATCAGAACGCCGGTGAAGGTGCAACTGTCCGTAAAGGACATCTCCCCCAGAATCTTCTCGGATTGACGTTCCACCTCCTCTCTGAGCGCCGCCTGCTGCGCATCGTCGAAGGATCGTGGGGCGCCGATGCCGTCCAATCCCTCCAGCAGGCCGGCAAACCGGAGCATGAAGGCCCGCGAGGACGAGGAATTACGCTCCGAACTGTCGGCGACGGCGAAGAATCCCTTGCGGAAGTCCAGGAGCAGGCAGTCCCCGACCCCCATCAGGTAGTCCGGCCGTCCGGACCCGGAACGCAACCGCGCACCCAGGAATCCGCCACACCGCACGGCCCGGCGCCCCTGATTGAGGAATATCGATCCCTTCCCCGCCATCCTCTCACTCCGCGAGATCTTCGAAGATCCCGATCTTTCCGTTTGCGCTGAAGACTTTACCTTTCAGGGTTTGCGCCCGACGAGGGCCCGGGTCGTATAGATCACGACGTCTTCTCCCCGCTGGTTCTTGATCGAATTCTTGGAAACGATGACGCCCCGCTTGTCGTCCTTGGCCTGGAGATCCATGATCTCCCCTTCGCAATGGATGGTGTCCCCGATCTTGACCGCTCCGACGAAGCGGACGGAATCCATCCCGTAGAAGGCGATGAACGACTTGGGCAGGGCCACATAGGGTCCCAGTCGGAAAATCAGGGCGCTGCCGACGCACAGGCTCAGCATCCCGTGGGCGATGCGCTCGCCGAAGAAGGTCTTTTTCGCGAATTCCACGTCCGTGTGGAGCGGATGCCAGTCCCCCGTGAAGGCGGCGAACAACGTGATGTCGGTCTCGGTGATCGTGCGCGCCGGAGAGATAAACTTTTCGCCTACGGTGTAATCCTCAAAATACGATTTCTCCATCCTGTGTTGCCTCCTTCAATCCCTATCGGTTTATGCCTAGAGGTAATCCTCCGGAATCTCAACAGCCGTCGTATCTTCCATCCGGATGATCCGCGCGCGCCCAAAAACCTGGGGCAGGAAATTGCGGCAGTAGTAACGCACCGTCTCCACCTTTCCCCTGTAAAACGCCTGGTCGGCCCCCCCGCATTGACCCTGCTCAAGCGTCCCGAGGGCGATCATTCCTTGTTCCAGCAAGAGATGGGCAATGGCCACCTCCGCCGCGCAGTCCAGGAAACGGGTCGACGTCAACGGCACCAGATCGAGCTTGCCCTCGCTGAGATACTTCGCGTAGTCTAGGGCGAGCCCCGCCACGGTCTGAAGGGCCTCCTCCAGAATTTCCAACTCCCCGGAGAAGGCCGTCTCTGACTTGTGGGTCCCGATGAAGGCCGTGACTTCATCGATCCAGCCCTTAAAGACCGCGCCGCCGCCCATGCTGAGCTTGCGGCCGACCAGGTCCGCCGACTGGATGAAGTTCGTCCCATCCCAGATAGAGAAGATCTTGCAATCCCGGGTGTACTGCTCCACCGGGTACTCCTTCGTGAAGCCGTACCCGCCCAGGATCTGGATCCCCTCCCGGCCCATCTCGAAGATCCGGTCCGAACAGTACGCCTTGACGAGCGGCGTGAAGAGTTCGAGGCGACCCTTCGCCCGCTTCCGCTCGGCCTCGTCGAGGCTGTTCTTGGCCAGATCCTCCATGAAGTACGTCTTGTAGACCAGGGCCCGCATCCCCTCGGTCAGGGACTTCAAATTCATGAGCATCCGACGGACATCCGCGTGCTCCACGATCCGCACCCTGGCGCCACCCTTGCCGAACGGCGTCCCCTGGACCCGCTCCTTGGCGTACGCCAGGACGTTCGCGTAGATGTTCGCCCCGAAGGCCACCGATTCCAGTCCCACGGCCATGCGGGCGACGTTGACCATCTGGAACATGTAGGCAAGTCCCATGCCCGCCTCCCCCACCAGATGGCCGCGGCACCGGCCGTTCTCGCCGAAATTCATGACGCAGGTCGCCGAGCCGTTGAGGCCCATCTTGTGCTCGATCCCGATACAGGCCACGTCGTTGGGTTCCCCCAGGCTCCCATCCTCGTTCACCCAGATCTTCGGCACGGCGAACAGGGAAACCCCCTTGGCGCCGGCCGGCGCCCCCTCGATCCGGGCAATGACCAGGTGGACGATATTCTCCGTCAGGTCGTGCTCCCCGGAGGTGATGAAGATCTTGGTCCCCTGGATCTTGTAGTTCGACCCGTCGGGAATCGCCTTCGTCGAGACCATGTGGGCGTCTGAACCCACCGCCGGTTCCGTCAGGCACATGCCCCCGCCCCAGGTCCCGTCGTACATCTTGGCGCAGAACAGGTCCTTGATCGCCTGAGACCCGTAGTTTTCGATCATGGCGCCGTTCCCGGGGCCCATCCCGGAGAAACAGCCGAAGGCGAAGTTGGCGCTCATGAAGAATTCCTGGGCGGCTTCGGCGATGATCAGGGGGATACCCTGTCCGCCGTAATCGGGCTTGAGCGGCAGGGCAAACCAGCTACCCTCCTTGAAGACATTCCAGCAATCGTGAAACGACCGGGGAACGGTAACCTTGCCCTGGTCAAAATGGCATCCCTCGCGATCTCCGTCCTGAAAGGTCGGCGCGATATCATTGGCCGCGATCTTCTGGGCCTGGTCGAGGATCATGTCGAAATCCTCCATCGTAAAGGCCGAATACGGCTCGAATTCGAGCAGACGCTTAATTCCCAGATGTTCCTTCAGGACGAACTTGACGTCCCGGTCGTCGCGCTTGTAAAAATTCTGCCCCATGAAAACCTCCCTCAAAAATTTGGCCCCGGGTACCGGACATCGGGCTTCAGGAACCCCGGCCCTCGCACGTTCCGATCCTGCACGCGAATCGGCTCTCCGCCGGAAACCCCGGCCCGGCCGATCGTTCTCTTAAGATTTTTCGCCCTCCACCTTCTTGGAAAACCCTCGCCGCAGGACCATCATGATCTGACCCCGCGCTTCCTCGACGGGGAATTCCTCCTTGTTGAATTCCGGATTGTAGACGTACTGGCGGATCGTGGCATCCACCGCCCCGTGCATGATGATGGTGGCCAGGATCGGCGAGACATCCGCGGCGAAGACACCCTGCTCCTGCCCCTCGTGAAAAATCTCCATCAGGCCGCGGAAGAACAGGTTGTAGAGCTTCCAGTTTTCCGGGTTGTAGAATTTGTCCAGTCGGGGAACATCCATGATCATGACCTTGAGGAGATCGGGGTTTTGCCGGTAACTGCGGAAGATGAAGTCGATCACCATCCCCAGTTGTTCCTCCGGGCCGGACCCCTGTTCTCGCACCTGCCTTACCTTGGCGATCAGGAGATTCCAACGTTCCTGAAAAATGGACATGAGGATGTCGTCCTTGCTTCGGAAGTAGTGGTACAGAGAGCCGTACGCCACCCCGGCCTCGTTCGAAATATCCAGGGTCCGGCTGGAGTAGTACCCCTTCTCGGCAAAGACCTTGATGGCGGCGTTCAGGATGATGTCCTTCTTCTGGGTGGTTGCTTCATCCATAAGCGGGTCCCCCGTCCATGAAGTGACTGATCAGTCAATCGACACACTCATAGTGATAAAACCAACGCCTGTCAAGCAATAAATTCCGCCCGGGGCGGATATATTTTCAAGAACCCGGGATCACGGGAGAATCAAACGTTTTCCCCCTTGCCCGTCACGATACGCCGAGCCTCTTCATGACCGCCAGGAGTTCCGCCACGGTGGCCGCCGACTGCTTCAGCGCCGCCGTTTCGGTTTCGGTCAACTTGAGCTCGATGATCTGTTCGATCCCCCCGGCGCCCAGCTTGACCGGCACCCCCATAAACAGACCCCGAATCCCGTACTCGCCATCCAGATACGCGGCACACGGAAGGATCTTTTTCCTGTCCCTCAAGATCGCCTCCGTCATTTCGACGGCGGCCGAGGCGGGGGCGTAGTAGGCGCTGCCCGTTTTCAGGAGCTGGACGATCTCGGCGCCCCCCTGCCGGGTTCGTTCGACCAGCGCGGCGATTCTCTCCTCCGGGATCAGTTCCGTGATGGGCACCCCGGCCACGGTCGAATACCGGGGCAGCGGGACCATCGTGTCTCCATGTCCCCCGAGAACGCCGGCCTGAACGTTGTCCGCCGAAACTTTGAGCTCCATCGCAATGAAGGCCCGGAACCGCGCCGCGTCCAGAACGCCGGCCATGCCCACGACCCGCTCCCGTGGAAAACCGCTGGCCTCGAGGGCAACGTGGCACATGGCGTCCAGTGGATTGCTCACGACGATCAGGATGGCGTGCGGAGAATGGCGGACGGCTTCGGTCACCACCTGCCGCATGATCTTCATGTTCGTCGCGAGGAGGTCGTCCCGGCTCATCCCCGGCTTCCGGGCGATGCCGGCCGTCACGATGACGATGTCCGAACCGGCCGAATCCGCGTAACGGTTCGTCCCGACGATCCGGCAGTCGTGACGCTCGATGGGGGCGGCCTCCGTCAAATCGAGGGCCTTGCCCTGGGGAACCCCCTCCACGATATCAACGAGGCAGACCTCGCACAGCGCCTTCTCCGCGAGACGCTGTGCCGCCGTGGCGCCCACATTCCCGGCACCGACCACCGTGACCTTTTTCTGCATGCAAATCCCCCTTTTCCGGCTTGACACGCGGGGACGCTCACGAAAAACACGAGAAAGTCCACCGCGCGCTTCGACCGTCTCCTTATCTCAATTCGTCGCCGAACTCAAGAGACTGGATGACATGAAACGCGGACGCCCGTGAAAAGGTTGGACCCCTTCCGCCGAGGGCGGAAACCCGAAATCCGACGGGCGGCGCCCCCTTCATTTTCCGGTTGCAATTCCGCCCGGGAAGGGGTAGACAGTGACGCTTTTCTGAATGATTCCGGCGGGGCAAGAACCGTAATGCGTTGAGGAGCACGCCACCGTGCGGCGGCCCGATCCCAGCGGCGCAAAAAGGCCCACCAAGGAGGAGGGGTATGGGAAAACTGTTCGGAACGGACGGCGTGCGGGGGGTCGCCAATCAATACCCCATGACCGCGGAAATGGCCCTGAACATCGGCCGGGCCACAGCCCTGCAGTTCAAGCGGGCAGGGCATGCCCCGAAAATCATTATCGGCAAGGACACCCGGGTTTCCGGTTACATGCTTGAGAATGCACTCGTATCCGGGATTTGTTCCATGGGGGTGGATGCCATCCTGGTCGGGGTGCTCCCTACACCGGGCATCGCCTACCTGACCAACAGCATGCGCGTCGACGCCGGCATCGTCATCTCCGCCTCCCACAACCCCTTCCAGGACAACGGCATCAAGATCTTCTCCGGCGAGGGCTTCAAGCTCCCCGACGAAAAGGAAGCGGCCATCGAAGACATGATCTTTGCGAACAACCTGGACAAACTCCATCCGTCTCCGACCGAACTGGGCAAAGCGTACCGGATGGACGATGCCCGAGGCCGCTACATCGTCTTTCTCAAGCACACCTTTCCGAAGGAGTACACCCTGGAAGGCATGAAGATCGTCCTCGACTGCGCCAACGGGGCCGCCTATCGCGTTGCCCCGGAAACCTTCCTGGAACTGGGGGCGGAGGTCGTCACCCTGTTCGATCAGCCCAACGGGAGGAACATCAACGCGACCTGCGGCTCGCAGCACCCGGAAGGTTTGGCCCAGGAGATCCTGCGACAAAAGGCCGACGTGGGGTTCGCCTTCGACGGCGACGGCGACCGCTGCATCGCGGTGGACGAGACGGGCACGGTCCTGACCGGCGACCAGATCATCGCCCTGTGCGCATACGTCATGAAAAAGGAAGGGACCCTGACGAACAACCTTGTCGTGCGGACCGTCATGAGCAACATCGGGCTGACCGTGGCTTTCGAAAAGCTCGGCATCGACTCGATCATGACCAGGGTGGGGGACCGTTACGTCCTGGAAGAGATGCAGGCCCGCGGATCCGCCATCGGCGGCGAGGATTCCGGACACATCATCTATCTCAGGGAGCACACTACCGGGGACGGCATTCTGACCGCGCTGCAGGTCGTCGCCGCAATGAAAAAGGAGAGCAAACCCCTTTCCGAACTGGCCCGGGTCATGACCGTCTTTCCGCAGTCCCTGATCAACGTGGATACGAAGTCTCGTCCGGAGATCGCGACGGTTCCGCAAATCATGACTGTCATCCGGGAGGTGGAGGCGGGCCTGGGAAGCCAGGGGCGCGTGCTCGTCCGATATTCCGGCACCCAAAACATGTGCCGGGTTATGGTGGAGGGGCCGACGCCGGAAGAGACGGACCGGGCCTGCCGGCAGATCGCCGACGCCGTAAAGGCCGCCATCGGATAGCCGATCCGGAACGGGGCCCGGGCACCGTCCGGACGTTCTCAGCCATCGTCCGGGGCGCACCGGGCGGGGAGGGGTGACATCCGCACGAACCGAGGGGGGGTACTTTATCATGCCGTTTACGGTCATCATCACCCGTGACTTTGACCAGATGAGTGAAGTGGCCGCCGAGATCGTCATTCAGCGGATCCAGGAGCGGCTACAGGAGAAGGCCTCCTGCATCCTGGGCCTCGCCACGGGAAACAGCCCGACCGGGCTTTACAAGCATCTGGCCAAGGCCGTCAACTCCGGGAACATCGACGCCGCCCGGATCCGCACGTTCAACCTCGACGAGTATATCGGTCTTCCGGGGGAAAACGCGCAGCAGAGGGCCCTCCATCCGGAGGGCTACAGCTTTTTCATGATCCAGGAACTCTTCGGGCTTCTGCAAAGAAAGTTTGGCGCGACATATGTCCCCTGGGGCACCCTGGTGGATCAGGAACGGCTGGCGGCGGAGCTGGCGGACCACCCCGAAGACTGGTCGGAACAGGGCGAAGACCGGGGCCGGGCCATCGTTATCCGCGCCGATGCGCGCTCGGACTACCTGAAGTGGATCCGCCGCGAGATTCTCGACGCCTACCGCGAAAAAATCGAGGCGGACGGCGGCATCGATCTGCACGTCATCGGCGTGGGCGGTCGAGGCCACGTCGCCTTTCACGAGTCCGGCATCCCCTTCGAGGATAACACCATGCTCCTCGTCCGTCTGGACGACAACACCGTGGCCAACGCCGTTGCCGACGGGCACTTCCGCTCCCGGAAGGAAAGCCCCTGCTACGCCGTCTCCATGGGCGCGGAGCTCGTCTACCGCGCCGGCACCGTTCTCCTCCTCGCCAACGGAACGCGCAAGACGGCGCCCGTCGCTGACTCTCTCCTGAACGACCCGACGCCGCTCGTCCCCATCTCCTACGGGCAGATCTACGCCCGTCGGGGGGGAGACCTGATTTACGTCCTGGACCGCGCCGCCGCCGCCCGGATCCTGGAGCAGCCGGAGCGCCTCCGGGAGCGGGGGATCCGGCTCGAAGATATCAGCGCGGACGGCGCGAAGGTCCGGGTGCGGGAATTGACGTTTGCCCGCGATCCGGAGATGGGGCAGATGGGCTGACGCTCAGACGTGGTTTCGTAGCATGAGCTCCAGCGGATGGGGGTTCAGGTAAACCTGTCTTTTCAGATAGGGCTCGTCATACCGCCGAACGTAGTGACCCAGGAGCGTCAGGGGAACGACGAGGGGCACGAGTCCCCGATGATACCGGTCGATGACGTTTCGGAGTTCCTCCTTTTCGTCCGCCGTCAATCGCTTCTTGAAGTATCCCGCCATATGATCGAGGACGTTCGTGTTCTTGCGCGTCGTCGCCGGCAGTTTCAGCCCCTCCATCATGCCCCGCAGATAGGCCTCGCGGAGCGCCCGCAGCGGACGGCGCTCCGGATTGGCGACCAGACGGCCCAGCAGGGTGACGTGTTTCGGGCTGTGGGAGAGAAGCAGGAGCTTGTGTTCGGCGTGAAACCGGACTAGGTCCGCCATCCGGCCCCCGTCCCGCCAGAGTTCCCGCCAGCGGTGGTAGACGAAGATCCGCTCCAGGAAGGTCTCCCGGAGGGACGGGTCATGCAGGCGGCCGTCTTCCTCCACCGGCAGTAGCGGAAACCGCTCCATCAGTGCCGCGGCGAAAATGCCCACGCCCTTCTTGACCGGCGAGCCCCCGGTGTCCGGATAGACCTTCACGGCCGCCATGCCGGAACTCGGAGATTTGCTCTTGAAAACGAAGCCGCCGAGACCCTCGCGCTCCAGGGCGGAGAGCCGTTCCCGGGCCCAGCGTTTCATGCCGTCCGTGTGGTCCACGGCGGTGCGGATCGTGACCAGGCGGGGCCGCTCCGGATCGCCGACGAGGCGCATGGCCTCGCGGGGGACGCCGAGGCCGTACTCGACCTCCGGGCAGACCGGCACCCAGTCGAAATAGCGGGACAGGGTGTGCGTCAGGTAGCGATCCTCTTGGTGACCGCCGTCATACCGGACATGCTTCCCCAGAAGACAGGTGCTGATACCGACCCGGATCTTTTCCAAAGGCGTCCCTATTGCGAACCCGGCCGCTCCCGCGGCTCGGGGTCACGCTCCGCGGTCGTCCGCCGGCGTCGTTCCAAAGAGGCCTTGCGCTGTTCCTCCCGGCATGCCGCGCACCCGTCGTCGAAACCGCACTGGCCCTGACAAGGCTCATCTCTCAACGGCATGGGCCCGCGTGAACCTCACGACTCCTTAAGATAGAACTGCATCTTGAGATCGCCGACCTCCACCATGTCTCCATCCTTGAGATCACAGCGCTGCTCGACCTTCTTGCCGTTCACCTTCAGGTCCTTGCCGCCCGAAGGATTGATGAAATACCCGTCCTTTCGACGGTTCACGAGGGCGGCCACCTTCGGGGCGAAAAACCCCTTGAGCTTGATCAGGGCCCCGTCGTCCTTGCCGATCGTGGTGATCCGGTCCTTCAGGAGATAATCCTTCTTCTCCGTCACCCCCTGCACGATGAGAAAGCCCCCCAGCACGTCGAGCTTTTCCGTCGACACCAGGATCTTCTTCTGCTCGGTGGGCGACAGCACCATCGTTTCGTCCATCGAATGGCCCCGGAGCGCCGGTTTCTTGACCTGGTCCTCTCCCGGCTTTTCGGAAAAGTACTCCAGCGTGTGGTTACCGATCAGGATGACATCCCCGTTGTTCAGGATATATTTGGACACCTTTTTCCCGTTGATGAAGGTCCCGTTGAGGCTGTTGAGATCCTCGACGCTGAAATCCTGTTCCTCTTTCACGATCCGGGCATGGGATCCGGAAACGGCCTGATTGTCGATCACGAGGTCATTTCCTTCTTTCCTGCCGATGGTCAGGATGTCCTGCGTCAATGGCACCTCCTTGATGACGGCATCCTTAAACTTGACCTGGATCTTCGCCATGCTTCACCTCCTGCGCCCCCTGAAGAAATTGATGAATGATGCAAGCCAACCGGTGTTGGCCAGATAAGCCACGACAACGGTGATATTGTCCCTGCCGCCGTTCTCATTGGCGATCTTCACCAACGTCTGGCAGGCAAGTGCCGGATCGCGGGTGGAAAGGACAATCGTCAAAATGTCGTCATCCGAAACCATGTTGCTCAGGCCGTCGGAACAAAGGACCAGGACATCGTCGGCCAGGAGGGTCATCTCCTCCAGATCCACCTCGACATCGGCTTCGGTCCCGAGGGCCCGGGTCAGGATATTCTTGATTTCCGATCGATCCGCTTCCTCGCGGGTGATCAGGTCCCGCTTGACCTGTTCGGCCACCACGGAGTGATCGTCGGTCAGCTGCTCAATGTTCCCGTACCGGATGAGATACAGCCGGCTGTCTCCGACATGGGCAATGCTGAGCTTGTTTTTCCGGATCAGCGCGGCCACGACGGTCGTTCCCATGCCCTGCCACTGGGCATTGCTCTCGGAGGCTTCGTAGACGGCCATATTGGCCAGACGAACCGCCGAACCGAGCCGGTTGGTCAACTCGGAACGATCCTCGTCGTAGTCCCCGACCTGGGGGGACGGCCCCGTACCCGCGTCGGCGAAATAGCCCCGGATCAGATCCATGGACATCTTGCTCGCCACCTCGCCCGAGGCGTGCCCGCCCATGCCGTCCGCCACCGCCAGCAGCCCCTGTTCCGGCAGGAGGCAAAAGGCGTCCTCGTTGTTCGCCCGAACCCGCCCGACATCCGTTTGCCCGGCGGCGCGCAGCTCAAATACCTTCATGAGACGACCTTCATCAGTTCCTGAAGATCATCGACCAACTCCTTCCCGTGCTGATAACGCTGCGACTTGTCCTTTGCGAGGAGCTTGCCGATGATCGTTTCGAACTGCTCCGGCAAATCCGGAGCCATCTCTCGCACCGACGGCGGCGGCGTCGTCGTGATGTTGAAGATGAGGGTGGCGATGCTGTCGCCGGCAAACGGTTTCTCGCCCGTGAGAAGCTCAAAAAACACAACCCCCAGGGAAAAGAGGTCGGAGGCGCCGTCCACCTTCTGGCCCGCGATCTGCTCCGGCGACATGTAGCTTGGCGTCCCCATGATGACGCCGGTTTGCGTCTTGGAACTCGCCATGACCCGCGCAATACCGAAATCCGCCACCTTGATTTCCCCGTTGTTCAGGATCATGATGTTCGCCGGTTTGATATCCCGATGCACGATTCCGCTGGCATGGGCGTAATCGAGCGCGCCGGCCACGGAGGAGATGATGCGGACGACTTCAGCCCGGGGCAGGAGTTGATCCTTCTGGCAGTTCTTGGCCAGATCCGCGCCGTCCAGCAGCTCCATGGCCATGTAGGCGATCTCGTAATCCTCGCCCACGTCGTAGATGGTGACGATGTTCGGGTGGGCCAGCTTGCCGGCGGCCTCCGCCTCCCGGAAAAACCGCGACTTGATGTCGGCGAGCTGTTCCTCGTCGAACTCCTCGTAGCGCAGGGTCTTGATGGCCACTTCCCGGTTGATCTTGGGATCCTTTCCGAGATACACGGTCCCCATGGCCCCGCGGCCGAGTTCCTTCATGATCTCGTAACGGCCCAGGGTCGGACGGGTCTGGGCGTTTTCCACGATGACCGTGGTATCCTTCCGGGCACCGCCCGCGCCGAAGATCACCGTATCGCCCACGGCCTTGAGTTTCTTGATCCGCTCCTCGATGTCCTTGAAGCTCCCGGCCGTTACCACGTGTTCGTACACGGCTACCGCCTTGTTGAACATCCGTTTCCGCTCGAAATCCAGACCGAGGTTGTAGAGCAGTTCCTTGACGGCCTCATCCTCCACGGGACATTTGCGGAACTTTTCAAAAGCCATGTCCAGCATGCCCTGCCCTTGGAAGGAGAGTCCGAGCATCTTGTTCGTCTCCACGCTGTCCGCCTCGATCCGCTCCTTCGATTTCTCCGTGAAGAGGTATCCCCGTGAAACGACGATCGTGTATCCCACGAGCAGAAGCAGCGTCGGATAGAAGACCTTGAGCCAAATCCCCTCCGCCAGCATGAAATAGGCCGCCGTCACCAGCCAGGCCACGAGCAGGACGGACGAGATGAGGGCGCTGATTCCCGCCTTCAGATGGGGGATCCCCAAGGCCAGGAACAAACCGAACAGGATCAGAATGCCGATCTCCAGCAGCGTCGCCCAACCGGGACGGACGATATGGTCGTTGTTCAGGATGTTGCTGATGGCGTTCGCGGTGATGAGCACGGAGGGCATGGTCGTACCGATGGGCGTCACCTGCATCGTCCCCAGACCCGTCGCCGTCGGGGCGATGATGACGATCTTGTTGCGGAACGATTCGGGCGCCACGCGGTTGTTGAGGACCTCGACGAAGGGATAGGCCTCATAACTGCCGCTGTAGCTGATGAGCATCCGACCCTGTTCGTGGATCGGGATGCGGATCCTCCGAAACGTGAGCGCTTCGCCGATCACCATATCTTTCAGATCATACCCGAGGTACTCGAGGGACAGCTGGAGGCTCAGAGAAGGGAAGACCCGGCCGCCGTAGTCGATCAGGAGGCAATCGTTTCGCACGGCGCCGTCGCTGTCAGCGGCGAGGTTGATGTGTCCCAGGGCCAGTGCCGGGTCTGAAAATTCGGGAACGGGCGGGATGAGTTCCCGGGCCGTCACCAAGTCGGGCGGACTGGCAAAAGAAACGGAGTTGCGCGCGAGCGCCTCGGCCATGCCGGCGCTGTCCATCAGGACGGGACCGCCGAGAACGAAGAAAAAGGGCAGAACGACCCGCTGGGAAGCCGCGATCGCCGTGCTCAGCGCCGCGTCATGGTCCAGGTTTTTCTCGGCCGTCTTCAGCGTGGCGTAGATTTCCGCGACCGATGCACTGCTCTGCAGCCCCGGCTTCGCCTCGATGGAGGCAGTGACATCCCGGATGGCCTGCAATCCCCGGTTTGTGTCCCGTTCGGAATACAGGATATTGAGGCCGATGACCTTGGCGCCGTATCCTTGGAGAAGGTCAATCATCCGGGCGATATGGCTCCGCGGCCACGGCCAGCGACCCAGGGCGTTGATGCTGCTGTCGTCGATGGCAACGACGACGACCGGCGAGGCGGTCGGCCCCTCCCGGAGGTTGATCCCCAGATCGTAGAATTTGTATTCCAGAAACTCGACCGGCGACCAGCGGAGGGCATACACACCGAGGATCAACAGGGTGAGAATGACACCGATAAACACATCGGTCCGAAAGACCTTCGTTTTTTTCATCACGTTTTTACCTGGTTTTCAGTCAATAGCCTCTGAACCCGGGAACCGTGCAGGCGGGTGCCTCCTCCCTCTCTCGCCCCCCCGGCGGCTCCGCCATCCATGGCTTGGAAACGCGCCGCCCGACCGGACGGCGACCGGAAGTGCTCCCTCCGACGTCCGATGGCTGTCACGCTAAATAAAATCCTTTTTCTTGTCAACAATTTTCATTCATTTTTCGTTCAGTTCGGGGATCAGCCCTTCGAACCGCTCATCCCGACCTCAAGGCCGCCAGGACCTTCGGGACCGTATCGGCCGGGCTGATCTTGTACCAAACCGCGAGGATCTTCCCGTCGGCATCGATCAAAAAGGCCGAGCGGACGATTCCGAAATACGTCTTGCCGTAAAGGGATTTCTCCTGCCAGACGCCATAGTCCTCCGCCACGGCGTGGTCCGGGTCGGACAGGAGGGGAAAACTCAGCTTCAGCCTGTCGCTGAACGTCTTCTGCGCCGCGACGGAATCGGGACTGATCCCCACGGCGCCGGCTCCCAGGGCGTCGAGTTCGGCCCGTGCGTCCCGCACGGCCTCGGCCTGCTTCGTTCACCCGGAGGTCCCGGCTTTGGGATAGAAATAGACGAGAAGCTTCCGTCCCTTGAAGTCCGACCGTTTCACCATGATGTCCGCCGCATCCCTAAGGGAAAAGGCCGGGGCCGCGTCACCGACGTTGAGCTTCGCCATCGTCCGCCTCCTGTGGTCCGCCGACGATAAGCCCGGCGGGGCTGGGGGAATGCCTAGACGATCCCCGAAATAGTTCCGGCGTCGTCAATATCGATGTGGTACGCGGCCGGCGATTTCGACAGGCCCGGCATGCGCAGGATCTCACCGGTGATGGGGATCAGGAACCCCGCCCCGGAGGCGATCTTGATTTCCCGCACGGTGACAATGAAGTCCCGCGGCATGCCGAGGAGACTCGGATTGTCCGACAGGGACTGCTGGGTCTTGGCGATGCAGACGGGCAGTTTGTCAAAGCCGAACCTGCGGATGAGGTCCAGGTTACGCTTGGCCAGCGGCCGGTAGTCGATGGACACCGCGCCGTAGATCTCACTGGCAATCGTGAAGATCTTGTCCTCCACCGGCTGCTCCCAGTCATACAGGGTGCGGAACGTCCCGGTCGCGCCTGCGATGAGCCGGACCGTCTTTTCCGCGAGATCCAGGCCGCCCTCGCCGCCCAGCCGGAAGATGTCCGCCGGCGCGATATTCATCCCCTCGCGCTCCGCGGCGTCCACCACCGCCCGGACCTCCTCGTCCGTGTCGGACGGAAACCGGTTCAGGGCGATGATGCAGGGGACGTTGAATTTGTCGATATTTCCGTAATGCTTCCTCAAATTCGCCATGCCCAGGACCGCCGCCCGGGCATTCGGTGCGTTCAGGTCCTCGCGGGCCACGCCGGCGTGGTACTTGAGGGCGCGCACCGTGGCCACCAGGACGACGATCCGGGGGTTGAGTTCGCCGTAGGGCGCCACGATGTCGAAGAACTTCTCCGCGCCCAAGTCGAAGCCGAAGCCCGCTTCCGTCACCACGTAATCCGCCAGGCGGAGCGCGAGATCGGTGCCCATGACGCTGTTGGTCCCCTGGGCGATGTTGGCGAAGGGCCCGCCATGAATGATGGCCGGCACCCCTTCCGTCGTCTGCACCAGGTTGGGAAGCAGGGCGTACTTCAGTAGGGCCGTGACCGCGCCTTCGACCTTGAGGTCGCCCGCGATGACGGGCTTGTCGTCATAGGTGAAGCCCACCAGAATCTTGCGGATCTTGTCCTTCAATTCCGCATAGGACCTCGACAGGCAGAGGATGGCCATGATTTCGCTCGACGGGACGATGTCGAACCCCGTCTCGCGGGGAACGCCGTTCGTCGATCCCCCGAGGCCGATCACGATGTCCCTGAGCGACCGGTCGTTCATGTCGACCACGCGGCGCCAGGTGATCTTTCGGGGGTCTATGTTTAAGGGATTGCCGTGGAAGACGGCGTTGTCCACGAGGGCCGACAGGAGGTTGTGCGCGCTTTCCACCGCCGGGAAGTCGTTGGTGAAGTGGAGGTTGATGTCGTCCACGGGCAGGACGCGGGACAGGCCGCCGCCGGTCGCCCCCCCCTTGATGCCGAACACCGGCCCCAGCGACGGCTCCCGGAGCGCCGCGATCGTGGACTTCCCCAACCGGGCCAAAGCCTGCGCGAGGCCGATCGACACCGTTGTCTTGCCTTCGCCCGCGGGTGTGGGCGTCATGGCCGAGACGAGGATCAGGTTCGAATCGTCCCGGCGAGGAAAGCGCCGGATCGCCTCGAGGCGGACCTTCGCCTTGTAGCGGCCGTAATATTCCAGATCCTCTTCCCGAAGACCGATGGTGGACGCGATGTCCCGGATCGGCCGGAGCCGCTCGGGGACGGATGGTTTTTCCGAAGTTCCCATGGTTATTTGTTGATCACCGCGTCGAACCGGATGTCGATGTTGTACTCGTCGCTGATGCGGTTGAGGTCGTTTTTCAGTTCGAGGATCTTCACCGCGGGCGGCAGGGAAAAGTAGCAGATCATCTGGAACACGTTGGCGCCCGTCACCGGATTGTTGTCCACGTTGGTTGCGATGTCGTCGATGCTGATCCCGCGCTGCTGGAACGTCTTGCTGATCTGGTGGATGATGCCCGGGCGGTCGATGGCCGTCGCGATGAGCTTGTAGGGGATCGACGGCAGGACCTCCCGGTGACTGGGCGCCTTGGTCTTCCGCACGTAGACGTCCAGCCCCGTTTTCTTTCGGAGCGTGTCCAGATCGCCGATCAGACGTTCGATGTCGTCCGTTTTCCCCGACGTGAGGATGATCATGCCGAACTCACCCCCCAGGACGCAGCCGCGCGCGCGCTCGATGTTGATGCCGCGCGCCGTGAAGAATTCCGCAAACTCCTTGGCCAGACCCGGGCGGTCGGGCCCCATGGATGAAAAAACGACGTAGGATCTCATGACGTCACCCCCCTGCATGTCCTGTTTGGGCATTCCGATGTTTGCTGTCCCCTCCCCTATCCCTGTTCCGGTACATTTTTCAAGTGAAAAGTACGTGCCTCGGTGCGACGGCCATCGATCCCGTTTGACAATCCCCCTCCCGATGCGTATAAATCCCTCAATAGGGGATGATGGGAGTTCGACGCCGAACGGACCTCATCCGTCGTCGGCGGCGCGGTTCTGATCCGCCGCCGCTTCATTCGGGAAAAGGAGGGCAGCATGAAGGCATCCTTGAAACTCAACCGGCGGGGCTTTCTCACGGCCACGGGTGGAGCGGCCCTGATCGGCGCGGCGAGCGCGCTGGGAACGCCCCGCGAGGCGATGGCCGGCCGGGGAAGGCTCGCGACGCTTATCGACCTGACCCGTTGCAACGGCTGCGACGGGCGGGACGTCGCGGCCTGCGTTTCCGCCTGCAAGACGGCCAAGGCCGGCGTTGTCCCGCCGCCCGTGGATCCGATCCCCGTTCCCTTTCCGACGCGCAAGGTCGAGGACTGGTCCAAGCGACAGGCGGTGTCGGACCGTCTCACGCCGTACAACCTCATTTACATCCAGAAGGCGGAAGTGGATACGGGCGGACGGAAGACGACGGTGTTCATCCCGCGGCGGTGCATGCACTGCGACAACCCGGCCTGTGCCACGCTTTGCCCCTTTTCCTCCAACCACAAGTTCGAAAACGGAGCGGTCGTCATCGACCAGGATACCTGCTTCGGCGGCGCCAAGTGCAAGACGGTCTGCCCCTGGGAGATCCCGCAGCGACAATCCGGGATCGGGATCTATCTCAAGGTCCTGCCGACGCTGATGGGAAACGGGGTTATGTACAAATGCGATCTCTGCAATGACCTTATCGAAGCGGGGAAGACACCGGCCTGCATCGCGGCCTGTCCAAGGCAGGCCATGGCCATCGGGCCGCGGGAGGAGATTTTCGCCCGGGCGGAGGCGCTGGCGAAACGGATCGGGGGCCACCTTTACGGCAAGGAGGAAAACGGCGGCACCTCGACCCTCTACATTTCCCCCGTGCCCTTCGCCGACCTGAACGCCGCCGTTCAGACCGGTCCCGGCCGACCCCACCTTCAGCCGGTTGCACGGCGCATGGCGGGCTCGGACGGCCTGGGCAAGGTCGTCCTCGCGGCCCCGGCCTTGGGCGTGGCGGCGGGTATCGTCGGGGTCTTCGCCGCGATCTCCAGACGCAAAGACCGATCGGGAAAGGAGGAATAGGCCATGTCCCAGGATATCCGTGAAGCGGAAAACCGCGTGGTCCGGCACTCCGGACTCGAAATGGCCGAGCACTGGGCGATCGCACTCTCCGGGCTCGTCCTCCTTTTGTCGGGGATGTTCGAACTCCCGATGGCCGCGCGCTACCGGATCACCACCCTTCCCGGCCTCGCCTGGTCGGGGGATTTCATCACCTCGATCTACGTCCACTACACCGCCTCGGTGATCTTCATCGCCGCCGCGTGCTTTCACCTGGCCTACCACGCCCTCCGGGGCGAGGCCGGGCTTATGCCGAAAAAAGGTGATTTGCGCGCCTCCATCGCCGTGATCAAAACCTTCTTCGGCAAGGGGGAGGAGCCGCCCTTCGGGAAATACCTCCCCGAACAGCGCCTCGCCTACCTCGGGATGGCCGTGATCATCGCCGTTCTGATCCTCTCCGGCCTGGTCAAGACCTACAAGAACGTCTTCGCGCCCGACCTCGACTATACGCTCGTCCTCTGGGCAACGTGGCTGCACAACGCCTTCTTCGTCCTGTTCATCCTGGCCTTCGTCGCACACATCGGGGCGCTGCTGCTGCGTCCGAACTGGCCGATGATCCGGGGGATCTTCACGGGAACCGTGCGTCTGGACTACGCCCGGCGCCGCCATCCCCTCTGGATAGCAACGCTGGAACCGCCGCCTGCCCCGCCGGAAGCGGAGGAGGAACCGCCTGCGCCCCCACCTGTTCCTCCGGAAGCGACCCCGGGGATGACACCGGAAACCGTCGCCACCGAAACCGAGACGGCACTCCCGACAACTCCTCCAGAGGGGGAGGGGGTGGTGGCGCCTCCGGCGGACGAACCGGACAGCGCCACGCGGACCTGACGCGCTTCACCCGGGGTCTTTGTCGGCGAGGAGCGATGGACGCTCGCGCCCCCGGGTCGAAATCCGCCTTCAGGTCAAGTCTCTCAGGTATGGCTTGAACAGCCAGCGGATCAACGAGAGGAGGCCGATGCTCAGGACAACGGCAATGAGCACATGGAGGGAAATACCGGTCATCGCCACACCGAGGGCGGTTCCGGCGGCCGGGGGATGCTCCGTATCCGTGACGACCATCACAAAGATGGAAGCCCCGACGGCAAGAGAGTAGATCAGGATGGACGAGAACATGACCGGGTGGGGGATCAGGGAAAACAAGAATCCGCAGAACAGGCCGACCACTTGCCCCCCGATGACATTTCTCGCCTGGGCGGTTACATAGTCAGGCATCGCGAACACGATGAACGCCGAAGCGCCGATGGAGGCGATGATGACCGCATGCTGGAGGCTCAGAAAATAAAGGACAGCAAACACGGACAACGTCGCCAAAAGGCTCTGTAGCACGTAATGCTTCCAGTATCGCCTGAATTCCCCGTCAATCTTGATCAATGTTGTTCGCAAGCGACCCCCCTGACCTGTGTGTGAGCGTTGACCCGGGGAAGCAGAACTCCCGACAGACCCCGGGATTCCCCCCTTACGGAACCGTTCCGCGGCGGCGCCCGGGCACGGCGGCCAGCCGCGGCCCCCATCTTGCATATTTCCCGGATCTCATCAACAAAAGACTTTGAGAAGGCTTCTGCCGAGCAATATCGGCAGATTCCGACGTTGCTTTACGCTGGGCTTTCTGATAAAAAGCCCGCATTACGTGAGACGGGAACAGCCATGCTCAACCGCATCGAAATCGGGTTTCGGGAAGGGATCCGGGACGCCCTGGGTGAAAAGATCCGGAGACGGATCGTCGAACACTTGGGTCTGGCCGTGGATCGGGTCCGGACGGTGGACGTTTACACCATCGAGGGCGATCTGACGACGGCGGAACTGGAGGCGGCGGCCGCGGGGCCGCTCTCCGATCCGATCATCCAGACCTGGAGCGTCAATCGCGCCCTCGCCGATCGGTTCGACTGGCTCGTCGAGGTGGGCTTCCGCCCCGGCGTCACGGACAACGTCGGCAAGACGGCGGGCGAGGCCATCCGTCTCCTCCTCGGCCGCGCAGACGCCGTTTTCGTGCGGGTCTACACCTCGCGGCAGTACATCCTGAACGGCCCGCTCGGTCGGGCGGAGGCCGAAAGGATCGCCGCGGACCTTCTCGCCAACGACCTCATCGACCGGACGCACATCTTCGACGGAAAGACCTGGGATCCCGCCCGTGGCGTCGCCCCCTGCGCACCGAAGGTCGCGGGCGAAGACCGACCCCGGCTGGAGGAAATCGACCTCGACGTCGACGATGCGGCGCTTCTCGGGATCAGCAGCGCCCGCGTGCTCGCCCTGAACCTGGAAGAAATGCGCAAGCTCCGCGACCACCTGAAAGATCCGGACGTCCTTCGAGAACGGGCACGCGTCGGGCTGGGCGCCCGAATGACCGATGCGGAGCTGGAGTGCCTCGCGCAGACCTGGTCGGAACACTGCAAGCACAAGATCTTCAACGCCCGGATCAGCTACGACGACGGGACGGGCCGCGTCCGCGTCATCGATTCCCTCTTCGACACGTACGTCAAGGGGGCGACCCGCGCCGTCCGGGCGCGGATGGGCGAAAGCGACTGGTGCCTGTCGGTCTTCGTCGACAACGCCGGCGTCATCCGGTTCGACGAACACTGGAACCTCGTCTTCAAGGTGGAGACCCACAACTCCCCGTCCGCGCTGGACCCCTATGGCGGGGCGCTCACCGGCATCGTCGGCGTCAACCGCGATCCGTTCGGCACGGGCCGCGGGGCAAAACTGATCTTCAACACGGACGTCTTCTGCTTCGCGCCCCCGGATTACGCGCAACCCCTGCCGCCCCGGATCATGCACCCGCGGCGCATCTACGAGGGCGTCCGCGAGGGCGTGGAGCACGGCGGCAACAAGAGCGGCATCCCCACGGTGAACGGCTGCCTCGTCTTCGATGACCGCTATCTCGGCAAGCCCCTGGTCTACTGCGGCACCGGCGCGGTCATGCCCGCCCGGCTCGACGGACAGCCGACCCATGTCAAGGAGATCCTCCCCGGCGACCGGATCGTCATGACGGGCGGCCGGATCGGAAAGGACGGCATCCACGGGGCAACCTTTTCCTCCGAGGAGCTTCACGAGAGCTCCCCCGTCACGGCCGTCCAGATCGGCGACCCGATCACCCAAAAGAAGATGACGGATTTCCTTCTCGTCGCCCGGGACCGCAACCTCTACCGCTGTCTCACGGACAACGGCGCGGGCGGGCTCTCCTCCTCCGTGGGCGAGACGGCCCAACTCGCCGGCGGCTGCGACCTGGACCTCGCGAAGGCGCCCCTGAAGTACGCCGGCCTCGACCCCTGGGAGATCCTCATCTCCGAATCCCAGGAGCGGATGACCGTCGCGGTGCCTCCGGAGAAGATCGGCGCCTTCCTGGCGCTCGCCGCGAAGATGGACGTGGAGGCCACCGACCTGGGGTGCTACACCGACTCGGGCCGCTTTCACATCCGGTACGGCGACAAAACCGTGGCATTCCTCGACATGGACTTCCTCCACGACGGCGTCCCCCAGCTCAAGCTCTCGGCCTGCTGGACGCCGCCGGTCCACGCGGAGCCGGACTTCCCGGAGCCAGCGGACCTGGGGACGGCCCTGAAGGCGATGCTCGCGCGGCTCAACATCTGCAGCAAGGAGTCCGTCGTCCGCCAGTACGACCACGAGGTCCAGGGGGGGAGTGTCGTCAAGCCCCTGGTCGGCGCCGCGAACGATGGTCCATCGGACGCCGCCGTGATCCGGCCCTTCCTCGACAGCTTCGCGGGTGTGGTCGTGGCCAACGGGATCTGCCCCCGCTATAGCGATCTCGATGCCTACCAAATGGCGGCGGCGGCCATCGATGAGGCGGTCCGCAACGCCGTTGCCGTGGGAGGAACGCTGGACCACCTGGCGGGTCTGGACAACTTCTGCTGGTGCGACCCGGTGGAATCCGAAAAGACGCCGGACGGCGCCTACAAGCTCGCCCAGCTCGTCCGGGCGAACGAGGCCCTTTACGACGTGACGACCTGCTACGGCGTGCCGTGCATCTCCGGCAAGGACAGCATGAAAAACGACTACGCCATCGGCAACACGAAGATCTCGATCCCGCCGACCCTGCTGTTCTCCGTCTTCGGGCGGATCGACGATGTCCGCCGGGCGGTGACGATGGACGCCAAGAAACCGGGCGACCTTGTTTATATCCTGGGAATGACCTACAATGAACTCGGCGGATCGGAGTGGTATGCCCTGAACGGTTTTGTCGGAAACACCGTCCCCCGGGTCCGTCCGGAAACGGCCAAGGCCCGCTACGACGTGCTGGCCCGGGCTATCCGACTGGGTCTCGTCGCCTCGTGCCACGACTGCGCGGACGGCGGCCTGGGCGTCGCCCTGGCCGAGACGGCGTTTGCCGGGGGGATGGGAATGGACGTCGATCTCGCAAAAGTCCCGGCGGAGGCCGTCGGGCGGAACGACGTCCTGATCTTCTCGGAAACGCCGAGCCGGTTCCTCGTGACGGTCTCCCCGGACCGGGAGTCGGCCTTCATAGAACAGTTTCGGGGGCAGACCGCCGCCCGGATCGGCACGGTCACGACGGACGGGCGTCTCCGCCTGCGGGGATTGCGGGGGGAGGCCCTCCTGAGCGAGGAGATCGGCGCCCTCAAGGCCGCCTGGCAGCGCCCGTTGAATTTCTGAAGGGGCGCCCCGCGGCGGGACAGGGTCGAAAGAGGTCTGGCGCGCGAAGGGAGCGCGATTCTCAAGGGTCTCAAAGGGTGGAGAAGCAAACGATATGGCCCCAACGGTCAAATGCATCGTCCTTACCGGCAACGGCACCAACTGCGAGATGGAGATGGCCCACGCCTGCCGTCTCGCCGGCGCCGAGGTCGTGGAGATCGTCCACCTGAGCGAACTCCTCTGCGGGGAGAAGCGCCTGGAGGACTATCATTTCCTGAATCTGCCGGGGGGATTCCTGGACGGGGACGACCTCGGTTCGGCCAAGGCCGGGGCCAACCGGATCCTGCATGCAAAAATCCGCGGCCGCGCGGGAGCGACGAACGCCGAGACGCGACTCTACGACCAGTTTTCCCGCTTCATCGAGGACGGAAAGTTAATCCTGGGGGTCTGCAACGGCTTTCAGCTCCTCGTCAAGCTCGGGGTGCTCCCCGCCTTCGACGCGGCGGAGCGGGCCCAGACCGTCACGCTGACGTACAACGATTCGGGTCGTTTCGAGGATCGATGGGTCCATCTCAAGGTCGATCCCGCCTCCCCCTGCGTCTATACGGAAGGCCTGACCGGCCTTTACCTCCCCGTCCGCCACGGGGAAGGGAAGTTCATCCCCGGAAGCGCGGAAGTTCTGGCGAGGCTTCACCGGGAGCACTGCATTGCGCTGCAGTACAGTACGGCCGATACCGCCACCGCCACGCTCGACTACCCCGCCAACCCCAACGGTTCGGTCGACGCCGTCGCCGGCATCTGCAGCGCCTCGGGCCGCATCTTCGGTATGATGCCCCACCCCGAGGCCTACCTCCATCGTACGAACCACCCCCGCTGGACCCGGGAAGATCTGCCGGAAACGGGGATGGGACTCGCCCTGTTCCGGAACGCCGTCTCGTTCATCAAACGTCAACGCTTGTAGGCCGGCACGCCGCGCCGCGCCCCCAAACGAAACCGAAGACCCCAGGAGGGAAGATCCATGGCCGAACGCCCCGTGTATATGACCAGCTTCGATATGGAGCGGCTCGAGAGCCTCATTCAGACCCACCGTTCGTCGTCGCCGAAGCGGAAAGCGCAGATTGACCGGCTGGAGAAGGAACTCGACCGGGCCGTGATCGTCGATCCGAAGGATATCCCGGCCGACGTGGTCACGATGAATACCAAACTGCGCCTGCGGGACGAAACCTCCGGGGAAGAAATGGTCCTGTCGCTGGTCTTTCCCGCGGATGCCAACCTGGAGAAGAACCGGGTTTCCGTGCTCGCCCCGATCGGCACGGCGCTGTTGGGCTATCGGGTGGGCGACATCATCGAATGGGAGGTCCCGTCGGGGACGAAGACCTTCCGGATCACCGAAACTCTTTACCAGCCGGAGGCCTCCGGCCACTACGACGTATAGCCGATGGATCCCGATGGTCTCCCCGCCCGGGCGGGACAGGCCGATGCGCTCCGTCCGCGCCCGTTGCGGCGGTGGGTCGACGGATCAGTCCGTGATGCCTTTGTGCGCCAGCGCCGCGGCGATGAAGCGGCTGAACAGCGGGTGGGGCGCCGTGGGACGGGACTTGAATTCCGGGTGGAACTGGCAGCCCAGAAACCAGGGATGGTCGCCCAATTCCACGATCTCTGCCAGGCGCCCGTCCGGCGACACGCCGGTGATGTTCAGCCCCTTCTGAACAAGCAGATCCTTGAAGTCATTGTTGAATTCATAGCGGTGGCGATGGCGCTCACTGATCTCGCCCTCACCGTAGGCGGCAAAGGCCAGGGACTCCGCATCGAGCACGCAGGGATAGGCCCCCAGGCGCATCGAGGCACCCATCTCCTTGACAGCTCGCTGTTCGGGCAGGAGATCGATGACCGGATGCAGGGTGGCGGCGTCGAACTCGGAGCTGTTCGCCCCGCTCAGACCGCAGACGTGCCGGGCGTACTCGACCACCGCCATCTGCATGCCCAGGCAGATGCCGAAGTAGGGGATCCGCCGGGTCCGGGCGCACTGCGCGGCCAGGATCATCCCCTCGATGCCCCGGTCGCCGAACCCGCCGGGGACAAGGACCCCGCCGGCGCCGTCCAGCAGGTGGCCGGCGCCGTCCTTCTCGATCCGCTCGGCATCGACGAAGCGCAGCTGCACCCGGCAGTCGTTGGCGATCCCGCCGTGGATGAGGGCCTCGTTCAGGCTCTTGTAGGAGTCCGTCAGGTTCACGTATTTCCCCACGATCGCGATGGTGACCTCGTGGGTGGGGTGGGTCATCCTGTTCACCACGTCCTCCCAGGCCTCGAGATGGGGCTGGCCCGTCCAGATGTTGAGGAGATCGACGATTTGACGGTCCACCCCCTCGCGATGGTAATTCAGCGGCACTTCGTAGATGCAGGAGACGTCCCGGGCGGCAAAGACGGCCCCCACCTCGACGTTGCAGAACAGGGAGATCTTCGCCTTGATGTCCTCCGTCAGGGACTGCTCGGACCGGCACAGCAGGATGTCCGGCTGGATGCCGATCTCCCGCAGGGCCTTGACGCTGTGCTGGGTGGGCTTCGTCTTCACCTCGCCCGCCGTCTTGATGAGGGGCACCCACGTCAGGTGGATGAAGATGGCGTTCTGGCGGCCGACCTCGTTGCGGAACTGGCGGATGGCCTCCAGGAAGGGGAGGCTCTCGATGTCGCCCACGGTGCCGCCGATCTCCACGATCGCGACATCGTATCCCGCCGCGGTCCCGCGGATGAAGTCCTTGATCTCGTTGGTGATGTGGGGGATGACCTGGACGGTCTTGCCCAGATAGTCTCCCCGGCGCTCCTTGGTGATCACGGAGAAGTACACCTGCCCCGTCGTCAGGTTGTTGGCCTTGCTCATCCGGGTGGAACAGAAACGCTCGTAATGGCCCAGATCGAGATCCGTCTCCGCCCCGTCGTCCGTGACGAAGACCTCGCCGTGCTGGAAGGGGCTCATCGTCCCGGGGTCCACGTTGATGTAGGGATCGAGCTTCTGGTTCGACACCCTCAGGCCCCGACACTCGAGCAGGGCAGCGATGGACGCCGCGGCCAGGCCCTTCCCCAGAGAGGAGAGGACCCCGCCGGTGATGAAGATGAACTTTGTCTTCATAGAGACTCCTCTTGCCTGAATGTTTGTCTTTTTCCCGCCCCCGCAGCCGGCCCGACCCGGGCGCGGATCTGCCCGGCAACCACCTCGACCGCTTCATCCAGCAGAACGCCGATCGGGAGGTCTTCGAGGTAGCGATCCTCCCAAGGCAGGTTGTACTCGTTGACGAGGTTCCTCAGATCCTGGTAGCGGACCCCCAGGATCTCCCGCTTCTCCTGCGTCGACAGCGCGTCGGCAAAGCGCACGTGAACGAGGAGCAGATGCCGCACCCCGCGCGTTTCCCCCCAGAGGGGGATCATCACCAGCGGGGCGCCGTCGGATTTTCCGTAGCCCGCATAAATCTTCCCGGTGTTGAGAATCGTGCGCTTGGTTCCCATCAGGGCGGCCGCCCCTTCGGCCCGGGACGCCATGTTCAGGGCGACGCCGCCGCGCTGCCGGATGCGGATCAGAGACCGCTCGTCGGGACGCCCCTCGCCGTCCAGGGGCTCGATGTCGTACAAGGTGTAGCCCGTCACGGCGGCCACGGCCTTCTGAATCCGGACCATATCCGGGATGTTCTTGCTCACCAGCCCCTTCAGCGAGAAGCCGAGTTCCTTGAGGAGATCGAAGATCACCCCCCGGTGGAACAGCTCCTTCCGGCTCGTTCCGACCGTCACGGTCTTGGCCTGGTGACGGATCGCATCGATCGGCCGGGACAGCTCGTCGACGGCGTGGCCGAGCGCGATGTCGAGCAGATCGACGGGCGAGGCCGTCTCCCTCTCCCCCGGAAAATCCTCCCAGAAATCGTCCAGAGGCAGCTTGCCCAGGGCGTACTTCAAAAGCAGGACGAGGTCGGCGATGGTCCCGACGCTCAGGAGGGCAAACGATCCGGCCCGGCGGCGCTCCTGAAAACCGGCCGCGAAGGCGCGCACCATCTGGCGATACGCCCGATCCGCCATCATCTCGAAGAGGGCTTGCCCCTCCCGCCGGCCCTGCGCCATCTGCCGGTTCAGCCGGCTCCTGAACTCACGGAGGAACAGGGCGTCCGCGTCGATCCGGCGGGCGGCGAAGTAGCCCCACAGGTGGCCGGCGACGGTATTCAGGATGACCGGCAGCGGCCACGGGGCCCGCGGAATGGGGATGACGGCGTCCGCCGTGTCGTCGAAGCGGTCGTCCCCCTCGTCGCCGAAGACGACCACGGTGGCCTTATGGGCCTTGAAGATGGCCACATCCTTGACGATATCGCCCATGACCGCTTCAGGACTCCCCGCCGCGCAGACGAGGATCAGCGGCTCCGCCGACAGGTCGATGTGCTTTTTGTTCTCCACAACGTCGGTCGAGATGGTCTTGTAGCACAGCTCGCTCAACTTGATCCGGACCTCGTCGGCGGCGGCCTTGTTGGGACCGCTGCCGACCACCGCCCACGAGGATTTCCGGATCGCCAGCCGATCGACGGCCGCCCGGATCTCGTCCTTTCTTTCGAGGACCCGCCGCATCATCTCCGGCGCCCGCTCCAGGACGGCCAGTTCGCGGTCGATGGCGGCGTCGGTCAGCGTGCCCAGAAGCTGGGCCAGGCAGAGGGACAGGACGCGGCCCGCGACAATCTGGGAATAAAAGGCCTTGGTCGAGGCCACGGACATCTCGATGTCCCGGCCGTCGCTCGTGTAGAAAACGCCGTCGGCCTTCGTGGTGATGTCCGACTGACGACGGTTGACGATGGCGATGACGGCCGCCCCCCGCTCCCGCGCCAGGGCCACGGCGCGGTTGGTGTCCGTCGTCGTCCCCGACTGGGTGATGGGGATCACGAGTGTGGATGCAAGCTCATCCTCCAGCGAAAACCCGCTCAACTCCGAGGCCAGCCGGGTTTCGACGCCGATCCGGCTTCCCTTCAGATCGCGCGCCAGGGCATCCGCGACGGCCTGGCCGGCCACGGCCGCCGTGCCGTGGCCGATCACCACGATCCGGTCGAGCTCTCCCCGTTCGAGGCACCCGCGGAGCGGCTGCGGGAGAATATCCACGCCCAGATTGAAACGCACCTCCGGCCCCGTCTTCGCATCCGCGGTGCGGCGGTATTTCCCCAGGAGGGTTTTCCGGACCGACAGAACGGACTCTTCGATCTCCTTGAGGAAATAGTGGGGGTAGGCCCCCCGGTCGATGTCCCGGGTGGTGATCTCCGCCCGCTGGAGATCGTCTTCCGTCAGGGGAAAGGGCGTTCCGTCATAACGAAGGGCCCGGAGGCTGGCCAGTCCGCCCGGCGAATCCCGGTCGAGGATGACGATCTGTCCCGCCGGCATCGCCGCCCCACGGCCGCGGGATGGCGCCTCTCCCTCCATCTTGAGAAAGGTGGGGGTCCCCTCCACCAGACCGTACAGTTCCGACGAGAACAGGTAGCGGTCGGGGGCGAGGCCGACATAGAGGGACTGGCCGCTGCCGCGCAGGGCGAGGAAAACCTTTCCCGGCGCGCAATCGGCGGTCATGGCGATGGCGTGCGACCCTTCGAAGCCCGCGACGGCGCGGCGAAAGGCCTCGGTCAGCTTGTCCCCCCCCCGCAGATACCGCTCGATCTCGAGGGGAATGATTTTCGTATCGGTAGTCACTTCCGCGGCAACGGTCTCTCCCCGCGCCTCCAGCGCGTCCCTCAACGCGGCGTAGTTGTCGATGTCGCCGTTCAAGACGACGCTGATCGACCCGACGGACCGCCCCGGACGGGGACGGGTTCTTTCCGTCCCGGCGTCGGAACCCGACGGGGCGAAGTTGTTGACCGGATGGCAGTTCTCGACGGTAATGGACCCGACGGACGCCCAGCGCGTATGCGCCATGGAAAGCTCCGCCGCGCTCGGGTGACGGACGATGAGCTGAAAGATCTCGTCCCCGGCGATTGCCTGACGGAGGTCCCGAACGTTCCGCCCCAGTTCCCCGATGATCGAGGCCGTCTTGAACGTGAAGGCAACGGTCCTGCCCGCTTGGCCTGCGGGATCCGTGTCCCCGTCGGGCGGAAACACGGAGATGGAACCCGGGATAAGATCTCCCGGCGCCGACCGCTTTCGGAACGCCTCGTCGAGGTTCCGCGCCTTCAACTCCCGCCGAATTCGGCGCCAGTCCTCCGGATCGGACAAGGAAAAGGAGATCTGTATCCCCGCCGAATCCCGTCCGCGCACCTCCAGGCGGTCGAGACCGTTCAGGAGGAAGTTCAGGTAGTGGAGCTTGCGAAACGCGGCCACGTCGACGTCGCGGCCCGCACCGGCCAGGGCCGCGATCCGACCGACATTCTCCAGGACGTCCTTTTCCAGGGACCACACCGCATCCTTGAGGGAAACCAGCCGGCTGTTGACGATCTCCAGGGTCTCCGTCCGGAACCGTCCGGCGGCATCCTCCAGCAGGCGCTCCTCATCGGCCAGGAACGCCTTCAGATCCGCGACCAGCCGGCTCAGAGCGTGGACACGATCCGAATCAAAAAAAAGCGCCTGAAAGAAGCGTGTTTCCTTCAAGCACCGGACCAGCGGCTCCAGACCGGCCGGGCTCTGACCATCGGGTCCGCGATCGCCCGCCTCCGGCGCCAGATATTCCCCCGGGCTCACACTTCCTTCGAGAACCGCTTCAAGCCCGTTGCCCTTCAGCTCGAGCGCGATCCGCGTCAAGCGCGGCAGGACGTCCCGGCCGGGGGATCGAGCATCGTCCTCCAGCGGCTCGTGCGAACGAATCGCCAGGATGCCGGCAAAACCGCAGAAAAAAACCCCGTTGAAAACGGGGAGGAGGATGATGGCGGGGGCGGAAACGCCTTGGGGATTTCGTCCGACATAAACACGCCACGCCTTGAGCCGACGAACGATACGGGTGATCAACGCGAGTCCCTCTGTCCTTTTCATTTCCGGCCGCTTTGCGGAACATGGCCGTCAGCGAATCTTTGGATCCAGCAAAGCAAGACACGTACCACTCGCAGCCGCGAACCCGCCGTGACGGGCGGCGCGACCGGAGGTGGAGCACCCCTTGCGGCCACCGTTGCGGGGCCCTGTCTTGAACGCGGGAAATCAAGGCCGGAGGCGGGGTGTGCCCGAAACGAAATTGTCCCTCCAGGGACGGGCACAACAAAAATGTATCCCTCCTTCAGCGGCACTCCGGAAGGATCGCAAGAGACCGGTCCACGACCGTGTCGACGATGTCCTGCAGCCAGGCCGTTCCGGCCGCCGCTGTCGCCGCTTCCAGGGACTGCACGACGGCGAGATATCCGGATGTTCCAGCCGCCTCGGCGATGCGTTTCACGAACGCCTCGCGCCTCTCCGGCGCCGTCGATGCCTCTTCGCCCGACGTCAGGAACGCCTTGAGCCGGGGCCAGCCACCCAGGAGGGCGCGCTGTGGCCGGACGATGTCCGCACATGCCGTCTCATCCACCCGGGACTCCAGACACCGGATCGATGTCTCCATCTTTTCGGCCAGGGCCTCGAAGCGGGCGATGCGCTCGACCAGGGCCAACTCCAAAACCTGCATCGCCCCGTCGAAGAGCGCCGCCCCCAGGTCCTGTCCCCGGAAAAAGGGCTTGCGGACGTGGAGGTACCACTGGCGGAGCGCAAGGAGATTGGCGATATAATGAAGATTGTTGAGAACGCGGCGGCGGACGTCGCCGTACAGGCCGGGCGTAAAGGGCCGGCGGACATTGCGGCCGGTCGCCGACAGGAGCGCGCCGCCCTCCGGACAATCGCCCCGCCAGACCGTCCCGGCGGCGATGACGGTCCCGTAGCCGATGCGCGCCGGTCCCACGAGCCCGCCCTGCCCTCCCAGAAAGATCGGGGGGGCCTTCAGCATGACGCCCCGGGGGACGTCCCCCAAGAGGGACGCGGTCGCCTTGTCCTGCTGCGGCGTGTAGTTGAAGTGGATATAGGAGCTGCCCACCTCGCTGTGGTTCTTTCGGCTGGTCCCTCCCGCCATGAGGCAGTCACAGAAGTTGATCAGGCTCCCCAGGGTGACGAAGGGAAACAGAAGGGTCTGCTTGAGGCCGACGGTGTGGCTGCCGTTCGCCTCCTCCTCCAGGAGGCACCCCTCCCGCACCTGGGCGCCGCTCGCCAGGTTGGCCTTTTCCAGGAACACGGACGAATTGAAAAATCCCCCCTTGAGCTCCACCCCGGGCCCAAGCAGGCAATCGTTGAGACTGACGGGGGCTTCCTGGCCCAGGCGACATCCGGCGGCGATCAGGGTCCGGGCGCCGGAGATCCGCGTTCCGGCATGGAGCACGACACCATCGCCCGAAATACGCCCGGGATCGACCTCATCACCGATCTCCACCGTCTGGGGGAGGGGTATGCGCACGCCCCGGGCGAGCAGTCTCTCGACCTGGGGGGAAAAACGGTTCTGCTCCTGCATGCAGTTCATCCCGACGTCATCGCGTCACGCGCAAAGCCGGCCGTTCCCTTAATCCGGCTGTCCGTTCATCCCCAGTTTGTTCATTCTGTTCTGGAAGGTGTTGCGGTTCATGCCCAGATAGGTGGCGGCGGCGCTTTTGACGTGATTCGATCGCTCCAAGGCGATCTTGAACAGGCTTCGCTCCACCATGGCCATCACCTCTTCGTAGAGCTTGCTGCGGCCGTTCCCCTCGTCGCACAGGAGCAGCGTCATGTCCTGCATCTTCTTCTCCAGCAGGTTCTCCACCCGGGAGGGAAGCTTCGCCGCCTCAGACGACTTCGCGACTCGTAATGTGTTCATTTTCATAGCGGCGCCTTTCCGAATGGGATCCGCCCGGCCAGCCCTATGCCGGAAACAATTTGAGATAGACGAGGACCGCCAGTACCGCCGCGGCCACCCAGGCAGCCGCAATGTTGGCGGGGTTCCGCGTCGGATTTTCCGCCTGCTGAAGGACCTCCGCTTCGATTTTCTCCCGGTCGAGATGCGTCGCGATCCCCCGGGCGAGATCGGCGAATCGCTCGTACTCGTTGGAGAGGATGTGAAACCCGCGACCGGTGGTCAGCAGGAGGTACACCTTCTTACGCAGCACGAGGCAGCCAACATGCGAGATGTCTTCCCAGCGCAGCGTCTTGGGCCTCAGGAATTTTCGGAGGGTGATTCCATCCGCCCCGATCGACACCCGCCGGGAGAGGGATTCGCTCCACACCAGGGCCAGGGGAATCAGGACCAGCGCGAGAAAGATCCGCTCGGTCGGCGTCCCGGCAAAAAAAGAAAGCGCCAGCAGGCCGATGATCAGGATCAGGACCGCCGTCAGGGGAATCACGAACGACCGCCTGATTCTGTGCGTGTCCCCGTTCATTCCCGGTCCGATCCTTTTCCGGCGCCGCCCCGCCGGTATTCTCCGCTCTTCCCGCCGCGTTTGTGCAACAGCATGACCTCCCCGATGACCATCCCCCGGTCCACGGCCTTGCACATGTCGTAAATCGTCAGGACCGCTACGCTGACGGCCGTCAGGGCTTCCATCTCCACCCCCGTCCTTCCGATCGTCTTCGCCGTAGCCTCGACGCTCACCGTCCCTTCACGGGCGTCCACGGCAAAGCTCAGATCCACGTCCGTCAGCTCCAGGGAATGGCACAGGGGGATCAGGTCCCCCGTTCTTTTCGCCGCCATGATGCCGGCGATCCGGGCCACCTGAAAGACATCGCCCTTGGGCATCTGACCCGCCACGATCAGGGCGGCCGTCTCGCGCCGCATCCGGATCGACGCCCCGGCCGTCGCCTGCCTCAAGGTGGGCGCCTTGACGCTTACATCGACCATCCGCGCCCGACCCTGTTCATCCAGATGAGATAACGTTGGCATGATGGCCTTTCCGTTTTCCCCCCGCCGGGACAGGCACCTGCGTCCCGTCGCCGCGGAGGCGGAGATTTGCCGAACCGCCCCTCCCCCTGCCTACCGGGAACGGGGCTGCGTCGAAGGGTAAAGAAGGGGTCCGCGTACGTGTGGGGCGAAACTTAGCACAGCCCCCCGGCGTCGTCAAGGTGGATGGGAAAAAGATTTTCCCCAATATATTTCTTGCCAAAACACAAATCATCTTCTATAGGTACCTGCATCATCCTTGGTCTTCCGTCCTCATCGCGATGCAGGAGGAACCCCCTTGATCGTCAAGGTCTTCAGCAGCGCCATCATCGGCGTGGACGCTTACCCCGTGGCCGTCGAGGTGGACATTTCTCCCGGCCTGCCCCAGTTCTCCACCGTAGGCCTGCCCGACGTGGCGGTCCGGGAAAGCAAGGACCGCATCAAGGCGGCCATCAAGAATTCGGGCTACCCGTTCCCGAAGACCCACGTGACGGTCAACCTGGCCCCGGCCGACATCAAGAAGGAGGGGACGGGATTCGACCTGCCGATGGCCGTGGGCATTCTGGCCGCCGATGGGACCCTAGGGCCTCAACCGGCGCAGGACTATCTCCTACTGGGAGAACTGTCCCTGGACGGATCGGTCAAGGGCGTGCCCGGTGTTCTCTCCGCCGCCTTCCAGGCGCGGGCCTCGGGGAAAAAAGGCATCATCGTCCCCGTTGAAAACGCCCGTGAAGCCGCCATGGTTCAGGATGTCGGGGTCATGCCCGTGGGGAATCTGGCCGAGGTGGTCGAGTTTCTCTCCGGCCGCAGGGCGATCGAACCGGTGGTCGTCGACGCGGCGGCCGTCTTCAGCCAGAGCCACCGATACCCCTTCGACTTCAAGGATATCAGAGGTCAGGAGCAGGCCAAGCGTGCCTTGGAAGTGGCGGCGGCGGGCTCGCATAACGTGTTGATGATCGGTCCACCGGGGGCCGGAAAGACGATGCTCGCCCAGCGGCTGCCGACCATTCTCCCCGACCTGACGTTCCCCGAGGCCGTTGAAACCACGAAGATCTATTCCGTCGCGGGCCTTCTGGACCGGAAGCAGGCCTTTCTGGCGACCCGGCCGTTTCGCGCCCCGCACCACAGCATCTCCGATGCCGGGATGGTCGGCGGCGGGCACGTTCCCCACCCGGGGGAGATCAGCCTCGCCCACCAAGGGGTGCTTTTTCTCGACGAGCTTCCGGAGTTTCGGAAGAACACCCTCGAGTCGCTGCGCCAGCCCCTGGAAGACGGGACGGTCACGATCAGCCGTTCTCTGATGCGGACGACCTATCCCGCCCGCTTCATGCTGATCGCAGCCATGAACCCCTGCGCCTGCGGATTCTACGGGGATCCCCGACGGGCGTGCCGGTGCAGCCCGCGGCAGATCCGCCAGTACCAGGGGCGGATCTCCGGGCCCCTGCTCGACCGGATCGATATCCACATCGACGTCCCCGCCGTCCGGTACCGGGAGCTGGCGGCCCGCCAAACGGCCGAGCCCTCCGCCGCCATCAAGGCGCGGATCGAGGCGGCCCGCCGGTGCCAGCGGGAGCGCCTCCCCGATCATCCCCTCTTCACGAACACCCGCCTGACCGACCCGCAACTGAAGGCATTCTGCGCCCTCGACACCGAGTCGCAGCGCCTCCTGGAGATGGCCGTCGACCGCCTGGGGCTCTCCGCCCGGGCCTACACGCGCATCCTCAAGGTCGCCCGGACCATCGCCGACCTCGAGAGCGAAGCGGACATCCGGTCACCCCACGTCGCCGAGGCCATCCACTATCGGACCCTTGATCGCGCGCTGATTTAGTGGTATGCAGGGAACCGTGTAGCTTCACACAGCCAGGGAGATCTCGAAGAAAAGAGGAATGTGTATGGAAATCACGATCAGGGAGCTTCCCCCCGAAAAAAGAAAAGCGAAGCCGGCCGACGAATCCAAGCTGGGATTCGGAAAGTTCTTCACCGATCATATGTTCACCCTGAAATACGACACCGCGCTCGGCTGGCACGATGCACTGATCGGACCTTACCAGCCCCTCTCCCTGGACCCGACGGCCATGTGCCTGCACTACGGACAGGAGATCTTCGAAGGGCTGAAGGCCTATCGCGGTCAGGGCGGCGCCATTTACCTCTTCCGTCCGGAGGAAAACATCCGTCGGATGAACGCCTCCGCCGAGCGGCTCTGCATGCCCCCCGTCGACCCCGCCCTGTTTCTCGACGCGCTGAAGGAGCTGGTCCGCGTGGAGAAGGACTGGATCCCTCACAGCCGGGGCGCCTCCCTGTACATCCGCCCCACGATGATCGCCACGGAGCCCGCGCTCGGCGTGCATCCGGCCGGGGCATACCTTCTCTTCATCGTGGTCGGTCCCGTGGGCGCTTACTATGCGGAAGGCTTCGCGCCGACCAAGATCTTCGTCAGCGAGGACTACGTGCGCGCCGTGCGGGGGGGCATGGGGAATTGCAAGGCCGCCGGGAACTACGCGGCCAGCCTCTACGCCAGCCGAATCGCATCGGACATGGGTTACACCCAGGTCCTGTGGCTGGACGCCATCGAACGGAAATACGCAGAGGAAGTGGGAACAAGCAACATCTTCTTCGTCATCGGGGACGAGTTGGTCACCCCCCCGCTCGCCGGATCGATCCTCCCCGGCGTCACGCGCAACTCCATCCTCCAGATCGCCCGCCACTGGGGCTGCCGTGTGGTGGAGCGACCCGTGGCCATCGCGGAAGTGATCGAGGCCGCCGGCAGCGGCGTCCTGAAGGAGGCCTTTGCCTCCGGAACGGCGGCGATCGTTTCCCCCATCGGCCAGATCTACTACCAGGGCAAGGAGCACGTGATCAATGGCGGCAAGACCGGCGCCCTGACGGAGCGGCTCTACAACGAGATCCTTCAGATTCAATATGGCGAGAAGGACGATCCCTTCGGCTGGCGGATCCAGATCGCTTAGGGAATGACAGACCGACCCCCAGTGCGCTCCTCATACAGGGGTCGATACGGCCGTTGATACAGGGACTTGGCAAGAAATCCACAATCCTGTGGAGAAGGTTGTGGATAACGATGTTTATAACTGCCCTAAGTCTGCAATTGCGACACTTTTCTACCACATTGCATAAGGTTTGGGCAACAACAATTTCCAATATTATCGATGAGTTAGATTATATATCCTGAAATTCCTTCATTTATCGCCTCTTTCGGGTATGGGATATTAACTTTAATTAAAAAAGTGGCCTGAAAGGGCCGTTTTTCGAAGACGCAGGCACGATATTTGACGGCCCGAAAATGAAAGGACCAGGACGTGAACGCTCGGGGGACAAGAACCCTTCAACGGGCCCTGCTGGTGATCTCGATGACGGTGCTGTCACTGATCGGGGCCAGCCCCGCCGGGGCGGACCTCCCGCCCCTGTCGGAGGTCATCGCCGGCATTCAGCGGCAATACGACGGCATGACCGATCTTCGGGCGCGCTTTGTGCAGGAAATCACGCTCAGCGCGATGCAGCGGACGGACCGTGAGGAGGGAACTCTCTACTGGAAAAAGCCCCAGCGGATGCTCTGGCATTATCACAAACCCCGGGTCAAGAAGCTGATCATCAATCAGCGGCAGACCTGGCTGTATATCCCCGAGGACCAGGCCGCCTATACGCAGAAGACGGGGGCGCTGCTGAAATCCCAGACGGCCGTTCGGCTTTTTTCCGGATTTTCGCGGCTGCAGGAAGACTTCGAGATCCGTTTCGCCCAGCCATCCGGGAAGGACCGGGAAGGGAACTATCTGCTCCTCCTGACCCCGAAAGGCCGGGACACGGGGGCGTCGGATATCGTCGTAACGGTCGATCCGGAGCGTCACCTGGTCATCCGCTGCCGCTTTCTGGACGCCTACGGAAACGTCACCCGTCTTTCGCTGACCCAGGTCCAGACCGACCGGCGCCTCCCCGATCGGTTGTTCCGCTTCGAACCGCCGCCGGGCGTCGATGTGCTTCCCTTGCCGTAACGCCTCCCGGATCGGCCGGCTTCAGAAGGACATCCCGTCATGATGAACATCGCACTCCCTCCCTGGACCGAACCCGGCGCGAACGAATCGTTCCTCAAACGGGAATGGCTCGAGACCAACGGACGGGGGGGGTACGCCTCCAGCACCCTGCTTAACTGCCATACCCGTAAATATCACGGGCTGCTCGTCGCGAACCTCGCGTCTCCCCCGGGCCGGTATGTCCTGCTGTCCAAATTCGAGGACTCCTTGCGGCTGCGGGATCGGGAGATCTATCTGTCCTGCCATCAGTACCCGGGAACCCTTTTCCCCGACGAGGTCCTGCTCCGGGAATTTATCCTGGACGGTTATCCCTCGTTTCTTTACACGGCGTCCCTCCCCGGCCCGGGGACGACCGCGGGAATCAAGGGGGACACCCCGGCCGGCGGAACGATCCGCCTGCGCAAATCCGTCCTGATGATCGCCGGGGAGGATGCCGTCCTCGTCCATTACGACCTGGAGGCCGCTCCGGCCGGCGCCGTGCTGCGCCTGAGACCCTTCCTCGCCTACCGGGGCCGTCACGAACTGAGCCGCCGGAACCCCTTCCTGCGGGCCGAGGTACAGCCGGCACCCAATGGATTTTTCATGAACCCCTATCAGGGCATGCCCCCCCTGTATCTCCAGACCAACCGGAAGGGCCGCTTCATCGAGGCCCCCGCCTGGTATGAAAACTTTGAATACGTCCGGGAGCAGGAACGGGGCTATGACGGGCATGAGGATCTGTTCACGCCCGGTATCCTCGAAGTGCCGATTCGCACCGGCCAGGCCATTCTCGTACGCGCGGCGACGACGCCGGGCAACACGGCGCTGCACCGCCTCTGGCAGCGGGAAGCGGACGGGCGGCGGACGGCGACGACGGAAGGGAAGGTTTCAGAGCCGGGAAGGATCGCCCCCCCACCCGGACCGGAGGATTCGTCCGCCGGCGGCCTGGCGGCCGAAGATTGTTCCTGCCGGGAGCGGCTTTTCAGGGCCGCCCGGCGATTCCTCGTGACGACCCCGGCCGGCCGGCCGGCCGTGATCGCCGGCTATCCCTGGTTCGGAGACTGGGGTCGTGACACCCTCATCGCCCTGCCGGGGATCGCTTTCTGCCGCGGCCAGATGGAGGAAGGTGCCGCAATCCTGGACACCCTGGGGGACCACGAACGGGACGGCCTCCTGCCCAATTATTTCACCGAAGACGGAAGCGATCCTCCCTACAACACGGTGGACGCCTCGCTGTGGTTTTTCTGGGCGGTTCAGCAGTACCTCCTTTACGGGGGGGACCCGGAACGCGTCCGCCTGAGGTTCTGGCCCGTCATGACGCGGATCCTGACGCACTTCCTGGACGGCACGCGCCTGAACATCGGCATGGACGACCGGGGGTTGCTGCACGCCGGCGACGGGAGGGACGCCCTCACGTGGATGGACGCCCAGGTCGGAGGCCGACCGGTCACGCCCCGGGACGGCTGCGCCGTGGAGATCAATGCCCTGTGGTACAACGCCCTCGCCTTCTCCGAACAGTTGTCCCACCGATTCGGGAAGCAGGACATCGATCTCGAGGGCATGCTCCGCAAGATCCGCCAGTCGTTTCAGGATACCTTCTGGCTCGAGTCGGAACACTACCTGGGCGACGTCTACGCCGGGAACCGGCTCGATCGCGCCATCCGTCCCAACCAGATCCTGGCCGTTTCCCTCCCCTTTTCTCCCCTGGACCCGTTCAAATGGAAGGCCGTGGTGCACACGGTGACCGACCATCTGCTCACGCCGTGCGGCCTGCGCACCCTTTCGCCGGAGGATCCCGCGTACCGGGGCGTTTACGGCGGCGATCCGGCCGCACGGGATGGGGCGTACCACCAGGGAACGGTCTGGCCCTGGCTCCTCGGCCATTTCGGAGAGGCGACCCTGCGGGTGGCCGAAAACCGGCACGCCGCCCGGACGGTTCTCCTCCGCCATTTGCGTTCATTTCTGCAGGCGCACCTGCCCGAGGCGGGCGTGGGCGGTATCTCCGAAATCTTCAGCGGAGAAGCCCCTCACCGTCCCGACGGGTGCATCGACCAGGCCTGGAGCGTGGGGGAACTGATCCGCCTCTACGACCTTCTGGCGCGGGGATAACGGCACCGGAACGACAAACGTCAGGATGGTCACGGGCGCGCGGGCACCGGGTTTACTCTATGCCAGAGGTCACTCGGCAAAAGCGAAAGGCCCTCCGCGCGCGGGCATCGGATGGCCCCGGACGTTCAGCGGGACTTCGTCAGTTCTCCGTACTTCCGGGTCACGACGAAGATCCCCTGGTCGAACATCTGGATGGTCCGGTTGATGCTTTCCACCGCCTGATGCATATCCAAGGTGGTCACGAAGACCACGTTGAAATCGGCGAAAAGCCAGATGTGGCGGCGAAGCAGGATGAGGGTGTAAACGGCCTCCTCCAGGGGGATGCCCTTGTTGAACATCTCCCGCCCGAGACGGGAGAAGAACTCATCCACCTCCGGGTAGGGGCGTGCGGAGAAGTACAGCTTCCGCAGGTTCTCGTAGAAGCTGATCCCCCACTGGACGTAGTCTTCTTCCGACAGCGCGTGATAGAAAGGGGTTCGGGGGTTGGAGCGTACGGCCTTGCTCCATTGTCGCGCAACTTCTTCGGTGTGGCGTTCCAGGATGTCGATCAACTTGTCCGCGAATGCTCTCATGACCCCCTCCTTCATCTCTTCCGTAGCCATTGACAGGATGTAAACCGGTGGACGCGTCACTCGCTGAGGCGTGGCTCTATATTAAGTCTTGGATGCAGCCGTGTCAAGAGAGCGCGGGGAGCGCGGGTGCGGGGCTCCGGAGAACGGGAGGCGCCTTCGACATCACGGGGAGGGTGACCGCTGCACCTCACTCATAGCGGACGAGGCTGTCGATCCGCCCCATCAGTTCCGCCACGGCACGGTTCACGTCCGCCACCACCACGCGAATGGCGGCCTGCGGGCAGACGGCGGCGCAGCGGCCGCAGCCCTTGCACAGGACCGCGTCGTGAACGATCTCCCCGTCCTCCAGGCGGATCGCCCCCATGAAGCACTCCTCCACACAGGCGCCGCACCGCACACACAGGTCCGGATCGACGCTGATCGTAAGCCCGGCCAGCGGATGAATGGCCGCCTGGGCCTCAGCCGGCAGATAACGGCCGGAATTCATGATCGTGCAGCAGCACCGGCAGCAGTAACAGATCGTCAGCAGTTTCCCTCGGTCCTTCACCCCCCAGATGAAGTTGTCGATCCGGACGCGTCCGGTCATGGGGATGAGGCCTTCCCGAAGGGCGTCATCCAGATGCGCCAGGGCCTCCTCCACGGTGGCGTGGCGGGCGATCCGGGGATCGATCTCCTTCGTCCCCTCCCCCAGGAGGGTGCAGCCCATCGTGACGGGATGGCGGCGGCACGATTTCGCGTCCCGGCAGGTGCAGCGGTTGATGATGACCCGATGGGCGGAACGGCGGATGAGCGCCTCCACGACCTGGCGGGGCAGGAGCGTGTTTGCGGTGCCTCCGACCTCTTCGTTGACGGGGAGGTAGGTAATATTGAGGTTTTTCCCGGCAAAAAGGGGCAGGCTGCCCCAGGCGACCACCCGGCCGACGACGGGCCATCGCGTCATGCGCGCACTGATCCAGGTCAAGGGCCAGATCCTGGCCAGAACAGCCAGCCACCATGCGGGTCTGAAGGACATGCTGCCTCCCTTCCCGGTTCGCGAACGTCCGGGCAACGCGGCTCATGGTCAGGATCCCGGAATCTTGATCGCTCCGACGGACCCACTTGCTTTAAATAGACGCATCCCGGTGCCGTTGTCAAGACCTCCGCTTGACTCTGACTCAAAACTCCCGACATTACCATCGGGGATCCGAAGACGGACCGTCCGGCGTCGAGCCGGGGCCGGGCGTATTTTTCCTTGATTTCCCGAGGCTTCTTGTCTATACCTCAACGCGCCGTGCACGTACGCCGCCGGAAGGACGCGGCCGGGGTCACGCGAGCGGACGAAAACCTTGCGCAGGGGTCCGTTTCCGGTGTACAAAACCGTCGTGCTGTTGTTTTTCTCGAACCTCTTCATGACGTTCGCCTGGTACGGCCATCTCAAGTACATGAACGGCCGGCCGCTCCTGGTCGTCATCCTGCTGAGCTGGGGCATCGCCCTGTTCGAGTACACCCTCCAGGTCCCCGCCAATCGCATCGGGTTCCACTATTACAACCTCGGTCAGCTGAAGGTGATCCAGGAGATCATCACCATGACGGTCTTTGCCGGATTCGTCTTTCTCGTCATGAAGCAGCCGCTCAAATGGGACTACCTGTGGGCGGGGCTTTGCCTGGTCGGCGCCGCCTACTTCATGTTCCGCGGCGGTCTTCCCCCCGCCTGATCGCATTCCATTCGCCCTTCGCGCTCTTCGAAGCCAGCCCGGAGCGGCCGTCACGATGGCGGCCATCCGCCCATCCCGACGGTCCCGGACGGAACAGGTCTTCCCCTCCGGAAAATCGCTTGACACGAAACATGAATTCAATTATTGAACCGAATTAGGTTCAGATTGTGAATTGGATAATCCCGTTTTTCGAACCTTTTCGGCTTCATCGATCGCAAACGCTTTTCAGTCCTTGAGCCCCCGGATCCGTGAAACGATCAAGGGGCAATTTTCCTGCATCCGATTTCCAAAGATTCAACCCATTTCGTCGACCACACGGAGGGCTTATGGAGGTTATCGAGACAAGAATCGATCCCCGCTCGGAGGCGTATCGCCAAAATTACGAAGCGATGGCGGCCCTGGTGACGACGCTGAAGGAGGAACTCCGGATTGCCCGGGAGGACCGCTCGCCACAGGCCCGGAACCGTCTCGCCTCCCAGGGGAAGATGCCCATGCGGGAAAAGCTCGACCTGCTGCTGGACAGAAACACCCCATTTTTGGAGATCGCCCCGCTGGCCGCCCGGGGGCTTTACGACGGCAAGATTCACGGGGCGGGGCTGGTCTCCGGGATCGGCGTCGTCGGCGGGAGGGAAGTCCTGATCACCGGCAACGACGCGATGATCAAGGGGGGCGCCACCTATCCCCTGACGGTGAAGAAAAGTCTCCGCTGCCAGACGATCGCCATGGAAAATCGCCTGCCCGCGATCACCCTCATCGATTCGGCGGGCGGCTACCTGCAGCTGCAGTCCGAGGTTTTTCCGGATCTCGATGACGGCGGACGGCTTTTCTATAACCAGGCGATCATGTCCAAGATGGGGGTTCCCCAGATCACGGCCGTCATGGGGCTCTGCACCGCGGGCGGCGCGTACGTGCCCGCCATGTCCGATGAGACGGTCCACGTCAAGGGCACGGGCGCCATCTTCCTGGGGGGGCCGCCCCTCGTCAAGGCGGCCACGGGCGAGGAGGTGACGGCGGACGAACTGGGGGGCGCGGACCTGCACTGCCGCGAATCCGGCGTCTCCGACTATTATGCGGAGGACGACCGGCACGCCATCGCCATCCTGCGCAACATCGTCGAAACCCTGCCGCGGACGGAAAAGGCCCGCCTGCCGATGCATGAACCGGCGCCGCCGCTGTACGATCCGAAGGAGATCTACGGCATTGTCAGTCGCGAACTGAAGGTGCCCTACGACGTGCGCGAGCTGATCGCGCGGATCGTGGACCGCAGCGAATTCCTGGAGTTCAAGGAGCTGTACGCGCCGACCCTGGTCTGCGGCTGGGCGTACCTCCACGGCTACCCCGTAGGCATCCTGGGCAACAATGGCGTGCTGTTTCCCGACAGCGCCCTGAAGGGGACCCAGTTCATCCAGCTGTGCGACCGACGTCAGATCCCCCTGATCTTCCTCCAAAACATCAACGGATTCATCATCGGCAGCGAGTACGAGCGGCTCGGCATCACGAAAAACGGCCACAAGATGGTCAACGCCGTGGCCACGGCGACCGTGCCCAAGTTCACCGTAATCGTGGGCGCCTCGTTCGGGGCCGGCAATTACGCCATGTGCGGCCGGGCCTATTCCCCGCGCTTTCTGTGGATGTGGCCCAACGCGGAAATCGCCGTGATGGGCGGGGAGCAGGCCGCCGGCGTGCTCGTCACCCTGAGAAACGACCAGCTCGCCAAGGCGGGAAGACCGCCCCTGACGGAGGAAGAGGCGGCGCAGATCCGGGATCCGGTGGTCGCCGCCGCCCGGACGGAGAGCAACGCCTACTACAGCACGGCCCAACTGTGGGACGACGGCATCCTCGATCCGGCCGATACCCGCGATGTGCTGGGGCTCGCGATATCCGCGGCCCTGAACGCCCCGATCCGCGACGATGTCTTCGGATACGGCATTTTCCGCATGTAGGGCGTGACGACGACTCGCAACCGCTGAACGGGAGGGCGCGCATGTTCAAGAAGATCCTGGTGGCGAACCGGGGGGAAATCGCCCGGCGCATCCTGCACACCTGCCGGGAGATGGGGATCGGCACGGTGGCCGTGTATTCCGATGCGGACCGGAAGGCGGTCCATGTCCTGGACGCGGACGAGGCCGTCCATCTCGGGGCGGCCGATCCGTCGGAGAGCTACCTCCACATCGACCGAATCATCGCGGCGGCCAAGGAAACCGGGGCGCAGGCCGTTCATCCGGGGTACGGATTCCTGGCCGAGAACGGGGATTTTGCCGAGCGCTGCGAGCGGGAGGGGCTCGTGTTCATCGGACCTCCGGCGCGCGTGATCCGCGCGCTCGGGGACAAGACCGTCGCACGGGAGACGATGATCCGGAACGGCGTGCCCGTCATCCCCGGCATGAACCGCCCCGAATCCGATCCCGACACCCTGGCGAAGGAGGCGGATCTGCTGGGCTACCCAGTCCTGATCAAGGCGGCCGCGGGCGGGGGGGGCAAGGGCATGCGGATCGTTCAGGCGCGGGATGCGCTTCACGAGGCCTGCGTGTCCGCCGCAAGCGAGGCCTCCGCCGCCTTCGGCAACGGGGCCATCTATCTGGAAAAGTACCTCGCGCGGCCGCGGCACATCGAGTTCCAGATCCTGGCCGACGGCCTGGGAAATATGGTGCATCTCCTGGAGCGGGAGTGCTCCATCCAGCGGCGCCACCAGAAAATCATCGAGGAGACGCCGTCGCCCGCCCTGACGCCGGAGCTGAGGGAGCGGATGGGCCAGGCGGCCGTGGCCGCGGCTAGGGCGTCCGGCTACGTGAATGCGGGGACGGTGGAGTTTCTGCTGGACCCGGACGGCCGCTTCTATTTCCTGGAGGTCAACACCCGCCTCCAGGTCGAGCACCCGATCACGGAGATGGTGACCGGCATCGACGTCGTCCGGCGCCAGATCGAGATCGCCGCCGGCCTCCCCCTGAACCTCACCCAACAGGAGATCCGCGGGCGAGGCCACGCCATCGAGTGCCGCATCTACGCCGAAGACCCGGAGCAGGGATTCTTTCCGTCTCCCGGAACTATCGTGTTTATGCAGGAACCCTCCGGGCCGGGCATTCGGAACGACTGCGGCATCTACGCCGGATTTCAGGTGCCCGTGGAGTACGACCCCATCCTGTCGAAGCTGGTGGCCCACGGCGAAGACCGCGACGCGGCCATCGCGCGCATGCTCCGGGCGCTCGAGCGCTACGTCATCCTGGGGATCCGGACGGCCATCCCCTTCCTCATGGATGTCCTCCGCTCGGACGCCTTCCGCGCCGGCGAGACGTTCACCGATTTCGTCGCCGCCCATTTTTCCGACTGGAAACCCGCCCGGACGGAGACGGACCTGGCGCGCCTCGCCTACATCGCCGACGATCTCGGCGGCCGCAGGGAAACCAAGGCCACGGGGCTGCCGGCGGGGGAACATCCGTCGCCCTGGCAGCGCCTGGGCAACTGGCAGCGGTAGCGGACCGGCGCACCGCAGGACCTTTCACGCAGGAGAACAGGACGCATGCAATACCGATTCAAGACGGACGAAGACGCGGCGGTCTGGACGGTCGATCCGGAAGGGACCGACCGCCTGACCGTGACCACGGGAACGCAAACGCTTCATGTCCGCCATGGCGCCGTCTCCCCCCACCACCTGCACCTGGCGGTGGACGGCCTCGGCGTGAACACCTTTGTCTTGCGGGGGGACGGCGAAAAGACCGTCGTGATCCGCGGCGTTCCGTACCCCGTTCAGGATGCGGATTTCGCCGAACGGAAAACAAAGAAAAAAGCGGATCGGGAGAATCTCCCCCAGGTCATCACGCCGCCGATGCCTTCGGTGGTGGTGCGCATCCCGGTGAGCGAGGGCGACCGGGTGTGCAAAGGACAGGCCGTCATCGTCCTGACGGCCATGAAGATGGAGACCACGCTGACGTCGCCCTTTCCCGGCCGGGTGACGAAGGTCAACGTTGCCGCGGGCGAGAAGGTGATGCCCGGGCGGATTCTCGTGGACATCGAAAAGGAAGCGGAGACCGACGCGCCGGATGAGGGCCGCTAGGCCGCAACCGGCGCGCCCCCCATGATCCCGCAAGGAGGCAACAGGATGGACGAACGGCATTTGCTCTACCGGGTCGAGGACGGCATCGGCACGATCACGATCAATCGCGAGGCGCAGCGCAACGCCATCACACCGGAGGCGATCCGGCTGTTTCACGTGTCCCTGGACGAGGCGGAGCAGGATGAGCGCGTGCGGGTCCTGACGGTCACGGGCGGGGGGGACAAGGCCTTCTGCACGGGAGCGCAGCTCAGCGGCGCCACGACGACGGAAGGCCGGGACCTGTTCGCCGATTACGCCGCCCTGCTCGACAAGCTCGTCCGTTTTCCCAAGCCGACGGTGGCGCGCGTGAAGGGGTTCTGCCTGGCCGGCGGGATGGGTTTCATGCTGGCCTGCGACATCGTCATCGCGAGCGACGACGCCCGGTTCGGCACGCCGGAGGTCAACGTCGGCCTGTGGCCGATGATGATCGGCGCCCTCATTTTTCGCAATGTCCTGCAGAAGAAGGCCATGGAGATGATCCTCCTGGGCGAGCGGATGACGGCCGCCCAGGCCATGGCCATGGGGCTCGTCACGCGGGTCGTGCCCGCGGAGAGGCTGGATGAGGAGGTGGACCGGGTGCTCAAGGCCCTGGCCTCCAAGAGCCCGATCGGGATGCGGATCGGGAAGCAGGCGTTCTACGGGATGGCGAACCTGCCGCTGCCGGACGCCCTCAACTATCTTTCGGAAAAGCTCAAGGAGGTGGCGGCGACGGAGGATGCCATGGAGGGAATCGTGGCCTTCATGGAGAAGCGGCCGCCCGTTTTCAAAGGCCGATAAAATGATCACGGACAGGGGGGAGAAAGTATGGGCGCAACGGGTCAACGGGGCAGGGACCGCGTCATCATCGCCAATTGCAGCGGGTATTTCGGCGATCGGCTGGCCGCGGCCCGCGAAATGGTGCAGGGCGGTCCCATCGACGTCCTGACGGGGGATTATCTGGCGGAACTCACGATGGCGATTCTGTTCGCCCAGAAGATGAAGAAGCCGGAGACCGGCTATGTGCCGACGTTTCTCAGGCAGATGGAAGAGGTCATGGGCGAATGCCTGGACAAGGGCATCCGGGTGGTTTCCAACGCCGGCGGCCTGAATCCGCGGGGCCTGGCGGCGGAGCTGAAAAAGATCGCCGACGCGCTGGGCCTGCATCCGAAAATCGCCTGCATCGAGGGTGACGACCTCATGGGGCGGCTGGCGGACCTGCAGGCGCAAGGGGAGGCCTTCATCCACTTGGACAAGGGGATCGGCCTGAAGGACGCGGGCGCCATGCCCATTTCGGCAAACGCCTATCTGGGCGGCTGGGGCGTGGCGGAGGCGCTGGAGCGGGGTGCGGACATCGTGGTCGGGGGCCGCCTGGCGGACGCCGCGGTCGTCATGGGACCGGCCGCCTGGTGGTTCGGCTGGCGGCGAGACGATTGGGACCGGCTCGCCGGCGCCGCCGTGGCCGGCCATATCATCGAGTGCGGCGCCCAGGCGACGGGGGGCAATTACTCCTTCATCGACGAAGTGCCCTCGTTTCTGAAGGTGGGCTACCCCATCGCCGAAATCTTTGCGGACGGCGCCTTCGTGATCACGAAGCATCCCGGCACGGGCGGACTCGTGTCGGTCGATACGGTCAAGGCCCAGCTCCTCTACGAGGTCCGGGACCCGAAATATCTGACCCCGGACGTGGTCGCACGGTTCGACACGATCGGGATCTCCCAGGAGGGCCCCGACCGGACGAGGATCGCCGGCGTCAAGGGCGAACCGCCCCCCGCGACGACCAAGGTCTGCATCAACAATGCCGGCAACTACCGCAATTCGATGACCGTCGTCCTCACGGGCCTCGATATCGAAAAGAAGGCGAAGATTTTCGAGGACGCCCTGTTCGACGCCCTAGGCGGCCGCGGGCAGTTCGCGGTCGAGCATGTCCAGCTGATCCGCTCCGACAAGGAAGACCCGCAGACGAACGACGAGGCCTTTGCCTACCTGCGCCTGTCCGTGATGGATCCGGACCGCAAAAAGGTCGCGAAATTTTCGGCCAAGATCGTGGAGCTGGGGCTGGCCAACATCCCCGGCTTTACGGCGACGGCCCCGCCGACCAAGGGCGGGCCGGCCATCGTTCACTGGCCGACGCTCATCGCGACGAAGCACATCCGGCAGACGGTCCTGCTGGGGGACGAGACCTGGACGGTGGAGTCGGTGCCGCCGGATCCCTCGGCGCCCGCGCCGGAAGCGCCGAAGATCGACCTGCCGCCGGCGCCGCGGGGGAAGACGATCCGGATGCCCCTGGGGCGTGTCTTCGCCACGCGCTCCGGAGACAAGGGAGGCAACGCCAATCTCGGGGTCTGGGCCAAGACGCCCGAAGCCTTCGCTTTCCTCCTGGAATTCTTGACAACCGAAAAGCTGAAGGAGCTTCTGCGCGACCTGAGCGATTTTGAGATGGAGCGGCATGAATTCCCGAACCTGCTGGCGGTGAATTTCTATATCAAGGGGGTGCTCGGGGAAGGCGTGGCGGCCTCGGTCCGCAGCGATCCCCAGGCGAAGACGCTGGGCGAATATCTGCGGGCCCGTGTCATTGAGATGCCGGAGTCGATAGTGTCCAGGACAAACGCAGGGCGTTAGGGGCTGGACAGAGACCAACGCCTCCCGACAACATCCGCAGGGCATGGAATTTCTGCATGCAGAAAGGAGCTGTGCCGTGAGCGCGTACGATGCCAAGCCGTGGCTCAAGTCGTATGATCCTTGGGTAACGCCCGAGATGACGATTCCCGACGAGACCTACGTGGATCTCCTGGAAAAGGCCATCGCCCACGACCCGGATCGCGCCGCGTTTCATTTTCTCGGCACGACCTGCACCTACCGGAACCTGGACCGGTTCAGCGGCCGTGTGGCGGATTATCTGGCCGCCCGGGGGTGCGGTCGGGGAGACGTCGTGGGCATCAATCTGCCCAACACACCCCAGTATCTGATCGCCTTGGCCGGCATTCTACGTGCCGGATGCGTCGCCAGCGGCGTCTCTCCACTCCTGACGCCCAGGGAAATGGCCCATCAGATCAACGACTCGAGCCTCAAGGCCCTGATCACGCTGGACGCCATCTTCGAGCAGCGCGTCCAGAAGATCGGCAACGAGATCCCGTCCGTGAAGCATTGCTTGGTCACCAACATCACGGACTTTCTCCCAGCGTACAAGCGCGTGCTCGCCAAGGCCCTGAAAAAGGTTCCCGTCGGCCGGATGGCGCCGATCGCGGGCAAGGAAGTCCTCCCTTTCATGGACGTGCTCCGGAAAGATCAGCCGCCCCGGCCCGGGATCAAGATCGATCCGGGGGATCCCTGCCTCATCCAGTATACGGGCGGAACGACGGGCCTGCCGAAAGGCGCGGTCCTGACCCATCGCAACATGGTGGCCAACATCACGCAGGCGGTCACCTGGTTCAACCTCAAAATGGGCGGCGGGGTCGCCTGCTCGGGATTCCCCTTTTTCCACCAGGCGGGGCTTTATTTCGGCCTGATCACGATGTCCGCCGCCTACACCCAGTGCCTGATCCCCGATCCCAGAAATACGGATCACGTTTGCGCGGAGATTGCGAAATACCGTCCCGCCATCCTGCTGCACGTGCCCTCCCTCTACCAGATGCTGATGGACAATCCCGCCTTCGCGAAGATCGATTTTTCCCGGTGCGAGGTGTGCATCTCCGGAGCGGCCCCCTTCTCGAAGGAGGCCATCACGGCCCTCGAAGCCATCGTCGGAAGGGGGAAGGTGGTGGAAATCCTCGGCATGACCGAAGCCAGCCCCGTGATCACCATGAATCCCCTCCGGGGGCGAAAGAAGATCGGCTCCGTCGGCATTCCGTTGCAGAGCACCCGGCTCAAGCTGGTGGACGTGGAAACGGGCACCTTGGAGGTCCCGGTCGGAGAGGTTGGAGAAATCATCGTGCACGGCCCCCAGGTGATGAAGGGGTATCACAACAAACCCGAAGATACGGCCAAGACCTTGCGGCCCTTCCAGAATGAAACGTGGCTCTACACCGGCGACGTGGCCCGGATGGATGAAGACGGGTATTTCTACATCGCCGACCGCACCAAGGACATGATCATCGTCGGGGGTTTCAAGGTGTTCTCCCGGGAGGTGGAGGAGGTGTTGAGCCAGCATCCGGCCGTCCAGTTCTGCGCCGTCGTCGGCATGACGGATCCCAAGCGGCCGGACAGCCAGCTCGTCAAGGCCGTGATCCAGCTCGCCGGCGAGGCGGCGGGCAGCGATGCGGAAGCCGTCCGGAAGGACCTGCTCGACCATTGTCGGGAGAACCTGACGCCCTACAAGGTCCCCAAGGTGATCGAGATCATGGCGGCCATCCCGTTGACCGCCGTGGGCAAGGTCGACAAGAAAGCGCTGAGGGTAAAGGGCTGAAGGCCGGGGAATGGATCCCTTGCCCCTCCCCTTTCGCCAACCTTTGCAATAAGGAGGAACGCATGTATTTCAATGAAACGCACGAGGCTTTCCGGGCATCGGTGAGGAGATTCATCGATCGGGAGATCAACCCCTACATGGACGAATGGGAGGAGAAGTCCGTTCCCCTGCACGACCTGTTCAAGAAGATGGGGGAGCTCGGCTTCCTGGGGATCCGGTACGACCCGAAATACGGGGGACAGGGGCTCGACTACTGGTACGAAACGGTGCTCCTCGAAGAGGCCGGCCACATTCGCGGGTTCGGCGTCTCGACGGCGATTGCCGTGCAGACGAACATGGCGACGCCCGCCATCGACGCCTTCGGCAGCGAATACCTGAAGGACAAATACCTGCGGGGCGCGATCGCCGGCGACCTGGTAGCGGCCATCGCGGTGACGGAGCCCGACGCCGGTTCGGACGTCTTCGCCATCAAGACGCGGGCGGTCCGCAAAGGGGATCACTACCTCCTCAACGGCTCCAAGACCTACATCACCAACGGGACGCAGGCGGATTTTCTGACGCTGCTCGCGAAAACAGGGGACGACGGGGGCTACCATTCCTTCGGCCTGTTCGTCGTGCCAACGGACCTCCCCGGCTTTGTCGTCAGCAAGAAGCTCGACAAGCTGGGTTTGCGCAGCAGCGACACGGCGGAACTCTTTTTCGACAACGTGGCGGTGCCGGTGGAAAATCTCATCGGCGACGAGGGCGAAGGCTTTATCTACCAGATGAAGCAATTCCAGCACGAGCGGTTCACCCTCCTGCCGGGCGTTCACGTGTGCGTCCAGGACATGATCGAGATGACGGTGGATTACCTGAAACAACGGATCGTCTTCGGAAAGCCCCTGATCACGAAGCAGGTGCTGCGCCACCGCCTGGCCGGCTGGCTGATGAAGAACGAATGCCTGAAGCAGCTCACCTACCACATCGTCCGCATGAAGATGGACGGACGCGACGTCACGCGTGAAATCTCGATGGGGAAGCTGTTTGCCGGGCAGTTGATCGCCGAGGTGGCCAGCGGCTGCCTCCAGATGTTCGGGGGAATGGGTTTCATGAACGAAACCTTGATTTCGCGTTACTTCCGGGATTCCCGCATCATGTCGATCGGCGCGGGCGCGGACGAGGTCATGTATGAAATCATCGCCCGCCTGGAGGGATTTTAGCCCCATGACCAAGACCGGCAAAACAGGCGACGACGCCGTGCCGAGGCGGTCGATGCGGCGTCTCCGGGAAAAGGAAAACCGCAGCAACACCCTCCTGAAGGCGGCTGAAACGCTGTTCGGGCAGAAGGGGTACCACCAGACGAGCATCGAGGAGATTGCGGATCTGGCGGAGGTCTCGACGGGGGCCGTTTATTTTTACTTCAAGAACAAGGAGGAACTCCTGATCAAGCTCATGCAGGAGATCGGACACGATCTACGCAAGGCCTTGGGCGAAGAATATCGGAAGTCGGAATTTTCTCTCGATAGTTTCCGGAATGTCGCCTTTGCGTTCCTGGGGGACTTCTGTCTGCGGCATCCCGAGAAGATCGCCATCTTCTTCCGGGAATCGGTCGGCCAGAGCGTGGAGGTCGAAGAACAGCGCAAGCGCGTCTTCGTCAAACTGACGTCGGATATCAAGGATGCCATCATCCGGATCAGCCGGGGACAGGGCAGGAATTTCGCGACGGAACGGTCGCCGGAACTGATCGCCGTGTGCATCGTCGGGATCTACGAACGAATCGCCTGCCATTACCTGCTCTGGCAGGATCATCCCACGGAAGTCCTGCGGATGGCGGAGGAATCGGCCGCCTTCATGCTGGGCGGGGTGAACAGCCTCTTTGCCCCCGACGCCCCGAAGACCGCCAAACACGAGAAAAAGGCCCCGAAATAGCGGGCCGAGTTCCCGGTTGTCTTCTAGGGCGCCGTCGCCTCCGGCGGCCGTTCCGTCCGCTCGCGGCGGGGTACATTCCGCGTTGCTTCAGGCGCGGGTGGGTCGGAGTTCCATCAGGGGATGCCAGACACCCTGCCCGTTTTTCCGGAAGATCCGGAAGTGGGCCGTTGCATCCTCCAGGACCACGAGCGCGAACGACGCCCCGGTCGTGGCGCCGATGTACTGGTCGCCGGGATTGCACAGGACGACTCCGTTTTCTTTTTGCAGGACGGGCTTGTGGGCATGGCCGAACAGGAGGACATCGGCCGCCTGCCCCTTCGCCCAATCCGCCATCTCCTGCAGATCCTGCTGCCAGACCGCCGCCGGGTGGTAGGGATTGATGTTCATGTGGTGGCCGTGCGCCAGGAGGAAGCGCCAGCCGTCCAGGTCGAGCACAAGTTTGCCGGGAAGATCGGACCCGTAGTCCTCGTTCCCCTGGACGCCCTGAAAGGGAAGGTCCGCCTCGTGCGCCACCAGGCCGCCGTCCCGGACCCCGTCTCCCAGGTGGAGGACCAGATCGAGCGGACCGAACGTCCGCACGACGTCCCGCATGTCGTTCTTGTTGCCGTGGGTATCGGAAAAGACCGCGATGCGCATGATCAGGCCGGGATGAAACTTGCCGGGTGGACCTGCTTCAGGCCGATGGCCGCAACCGGGCATTCGAAGGCGCACAGGCCGCAGCCGATGCAGAGCGCCGGATCGACCGTGACGGCGCCCGCGCCGTTTTCGGAAATGGCCTCCACGGGACAGACCTCGATGCACAGGCCGCAGGCCGTGCAGCTCCCGGCGTCGACGTCAGCCCGGTAGCGGCTGGTCGCAATGACGCCCCGGGTCGCGGGGTTCTTGGCAAAGGGGATCCCGATGCAGCAGCAATCACAGCAGTTGCAGATGACGTTCCCGATGCCAGCCTTGTTTTCCGTCATGTGGACAAGACCCGCCGCCCGGGCCTGCTTCAGGATTTCCTTGCCCTCCGCGACGTCGATCCGGCGGCCGGTGCCGCGCTTGATGGCATAATCCGCGCCCCGGTTGAGCTGAATGCAGGCCTCCAGCAGACGGTTGCACTTCTTCATGACGAACCGGCAGGTGCACTTGGTGACGGCCAGGCTATTGGCGTTCTCCAGGATCTTCGCGGCATCCTCATAGGGCAGGACCTCGCTTTTCGACGCGATGGCCTCGTTGACCGGGATGACGCGGAAAAAGGAAGGCAGGCCCGCCTGGGTCACGAGGGCGGGCAGAGACGGGTACTCCTCCTCCGTGAATTTCACCCAGAGATCGAGCAGCGCCTGGGGGGCCTCCGGCCAGAGAATGGTGGCGTCGTGAAACTGGATGATGTGGCGGGGCATGCGGTAGAACTGCCGGCCGTCCTTGACATAATCGAATGCGACGCCCCGGTGGTATAGCTCATCGAGGAGAGCCTGCATCTCCACGACCGGCTTTCCGAACGTCTCCGCCAGCTCGTCTGCCGTTCCCGGCATGGCGTTGACGATCCGGGCCTCCTCCTCCGAGCAGATCATCCGCCAGAGATCGGGAACGATGGCCGAATGCGCCATACCGACCTTCTGCGCCAGTTCCTGATATAGGTCCGCTGAGTTCATTCTCCCCTCCCCTTTTTTTTCATTCTATACGACAGGTCCCGTGAAAATTGCAATGGATAAACGGTTCGGGTCGCGATGACGACAGAAGGTTGATATTGATCGGGTTTCGTGTTATTCAGCGACATCAGAATGATGTAAGGGGAGAAGTGCTTATGGAAGACGACACCGGGCTGGCGCTCAATCCCTGGCGGGAAATCTATCCGGAAAAGTTCGCATCGGAAGAGCGGGTGTTCGGCCGGATCCGCCGAGGGAACAGAATCTTCATTTCCACGGGCTGCGGCGAGCCGCAGTATCTGGTGCGCGCCCTGATCCAGTATGTGGAATCGCACCCGACGGCGTTCTTCGACACGGAGGTGCTCCACGTCTGGACCCTGGGCGTCGCCCCCTACACGGATGTGAAGTTCAAGGAAAACTTCCGTCACAACTCCTTCTTCATCGGTCACCCCACCCGGGACGCGGTCAACAAGGGGATGGCCGACTATACGCCGGTCTTCCTGTCCCAGGTGCCCGATCTGATGCGCCGGGGCATGGTCCCGATCGAGGTGGCCCTGATCCAGACCTCGCCGCCTGACAAACACGGCTGCATGAGCCTCGGCGTCAGCGTGGACATCGTCAAGGCCGCCACGGAGGCGGCTGGCCTCGTGATCACACAGGTCAACCGGCACATGCCCCGGGTCCACGGGGACAGCTTCATCCGGATCGAGGACGTCGATTTCATCATCCCCCACGACGAGCCCCTCCTCGAATACGAAGCGGGGGTGGATTTCGAGGCCGCCCAGCGGATCGGCAAATACATCTCCGAACTCGTCCAGGATGGTGATACGATTCAGGTGGGGTACGGCATCATTCCGAACGCCCTGTTTTCCAACCTGCAGCACAAGAAACACCTCGGCGTCCATACGGAACTGCTCTCCGACGGCATCGTGGAGCTGATGAAGAAGGGGGTCATCGACAATTCCCAGAAGCCGATCAACCGGGGGAAGACCATCGCCGCCTTCTGCATGGGGCACCGTGAAACCTATGCGTATATCGACGACAACCCCTTTATCGAGTTCAAGACCATCGACTATACGAACAATCCCCTCATCATCGCCCAGCACGACAACATGACGGCCATCAATACCGGCCTCGAGATCGACCTGACCGGCCAGGCCACGGCGGAGTCCATCGGCAAGACCTTCTACAGCGGGATCGGCGGCCAGGCCGATTTCATGCGCGGCACGGTGCTCGCGAAAAACGGACGGACGATCCTGGCCCTCCTGTCCACGGCGGACCACGGCCGGGTTTCGCGAATCGTGCCGTTCCTCAAGGAGGGGGTGGGGACCTCCCTGATCCGGGGAGACATCCACTACGTCGTCACGGAATACGGCATCGCCTACCTGCACGGGAAAAACATCCGGGAGCGGGCCATGGAACTGATCGCCATCGCCCACCCCGATTTCCGTCCGGCGCTCATCGAAGAGGCGAGGCAGGGCGGCCTGATCTACCGGGACCAGAAGTTCGTTCCCGGCAAGAGCGGCGAATATCCCGAGGAACTCGAAACCTATCGCACGACGAAGACCGGGGAGGAGATTTTCCTGAGGCCGGTCAAGATCAGCGACGAGCCCCTGCTCAAGGAGTTCATCTACTCCCTGTCCGACCGCAGCATGCATCGCCGCTTCATCACCCTGCGCAAGGACATGCACCATGACCGGCTCCAGGAGTTCGTCGCCATCGACTATACGAAGAAAATGGTGATCATGGTTTTCGGGCAGGACGGCCCGAAGGACCTCCTCATCGGCGTGGGGGAGTACGTCATCGTGGAAGAGACCCACACGGCGGACGTGGCCTTCATGGTCCGCGACGACTGCCAGAACCGGGGCATCGGCACGGAACTGCTGCACTACCTGACGTACCTCGCCAAGCGTCAGGGTCTCCTCGGTTTCACGGCCTCGGTGATTTCGGAGAACGAGCCCATGCTCCATGTCTTCGAGAAACTTGGGGCGGATATCGAGACGACCATCGATACCGGGGTGCTGGAACTGATGATGACGTTCCGCGAATAGGATGAGCAGGGAACGCCGGACCCGCACCCTCGGGGGGTGCGGGTCCGGCGTTTTTTTTGCGTATCGGATTACAGCTGGATGATCTTGGTGAGGATCTCTTTCATGATCTCGGTGGTGCCGCCGCCGATGCTCAGGATACGGGAATCGCGGTAGAGACGCTCCACGAGGTACTCGCGGGCGTAGCCGTAGCCGCCGTGGATCTGAACGGCGTCGAAGACGACCTGATCGCAGACCGAACAGGCGAAGTTCTTGGCCATGGAGACCTCCCGGACGCAGTCCTTGCCCGCCTCCATCTTGGCCGCCAGACGGTAGTTGTATTCCTTGGCGACATCGACTTTCATCGCCATGTCCACGAGTTTGTGCCGGATAATCTGGAAGCCCGTCAACGGCTTCCCGAAGGCCTCCCGCTGTTTGGCGTACTTGATGGATTCCTCCAGGGCCAGCTCGGCCACGGCATGGGCCATGACGGACAGGGCGAGCCGCTCGTTCTGGAAGTTGATCATGATGCCGTAAAAGCCCATCCCCTCGCCGCCCAGGAGGTTTTCCACCGGCACCCGACAGTCCACGAAGGACAGTTCCGCCGTGTCGGAGGCGGCCCAGCCCATCTTCCGGATCTTTTTCGAAACGCTGAAACCGGGCGTGGACGAATCGATCACGAGCAGGCTGATCCCCTTGTGGCCGGGGCCGCCGGTCCGGACGGCGGTCGTGATGAAGTTGGCCCGGCAGCCGCTGGTGATGAAGGTCTTGGCGCCGTTGACGACGTAGAAATCCCCGTCGCGGACGGCCCGCGTCCGGAGATTGGCGACATCCGAGCCGGCATTGGGTTCCGTGATGCCGAGCGCGGAGACCTTGTCTCCCGCCAGCACGGGAACGAGAAAACGCTGTTTCTGCTCCTCCGTGCCCAGGTTGAGAACCGGAGGCATGGCGATGGAGTGGCTTCCCAGGCCGGAGACGAGACCGACGGAACCGCCGCGGATCATCTCTTCGGTGAAGGCGACATGCATGAACTTGTCGCAGGGGACGCCGCCGTAGGCCTCCGGATAGCCGATCCCCAGCAGGCCGGCGTCGGCCATTTTCTTGTACAATTCGATGGGAAAGAGCTCCTCGTCCTCCCAGGCCTCGACGTGGGGTTTGAGTTCCTTCTCCACGAACTTGCGGACCGTGCCCCGAAAGATCTGATGGTCTTCGGTGAAGTATTCCTGAAACATTGAAAACCTCCTTTTTCTCTATCAGGATCGACAGTTAAGAAGAAGGGGACAGCACCTCCCGGATGCCGCCCCCTTCAGACTTATGCCTTCGCGGCGAGTTTGGTCTCGCATTCCTTGCGCAGGACGTTCTTCAGGATCTTGCCGCTCGGGTTGCGCGGC